>ODAI010955845.1_pt1 | contig 11021 bp, 12 predicted proteins | sample 1539321 | NCBI WGS metagenome assembly ODAI01 (sample SAMN02144231, study PRJEB22623) | gut metagenome | biome: sheep rumen | host: Ovis aries | place: New Zealand | reverse complement strand
GTGTGCCCTGATTATTGGACGTCTCGTATATACACATCAACCGGTATGCCATGAGCTTAGAAATTATAGTAATAGAGGAAACTGTCAATCATCTTACGCTCAAGGCGCTGGATGTGGTCGTCGGAGCATTTAATCTGAAGAAGAGGACCATCGTGATGTTGGAGCTTGCCATGGAAATTACACTCGTCGATACGGCAGCCGCCGAAGCAGATGTAACGCAGATGGCATTTATTACAGGGGTGCAAGAAGTCGACCGATGTTTGTAGGTGGAGTTGATGACCTTTCTCCATAAAAAGCTTGACGGGACGGCCGAGGATATTGCCATAGGAGTCGACCTCGGAGATGCGGTTGCAGTAATAAACCTCTCCATCGGCACCGATAGAGATTCCACCAAAACCACAATTGCGGTCGGCTTGATTCGGTGTATGCCCTTCCATAAAGTTGGCGTACTTGGCATTGGGGTCGACTTGGTTTTCGATGTCGATAATTCTGTTGTAGAACTCGTGATTCTCGGCATCGGTGTAATGCGTGTCGCGCCCTTGAAGGATCTTCTTGCTGAGTTTGAATAAAACGGGATGATGACACTGGCTCTTGATGTCACGCACCATCTGGGCATAACGCTCGGGAGTATCGTCCTGCAGATTCTGGAAGGTGAATGTGGTGGCAACAGATGTGCGGATGCCGCTGTTGGCCATGAGGATGACATTGCGGACTACACGGTCGAAATGGCCAGCACCACGAATCTTGGCATTGGAAGACTCGTCGAAACCATCGATGCTGATCTGTATCTCGCTGATGGAGGGAGAAAGGCGGGTGATTTGTTCTTCGGTCCAGAGAATGCCGTTGGAAAGAATGGTGGTGGAAAGTCCTATTTGATGCGCATGGGTGAGAATTGTATCGAAGTCGCGATTCATCAAGGGTTCGCCCCCTGAGAAAGTGACACTCTCGCCACCTTCGGCTTTAAACTCTGAGAGTATGCGTAGCCATTCGCCTGTTGGTAGTTCATTAGCAAGCGGCTGGCCGGAGCGCATGAAACAATGCGGGCAACGGAGATTGCAGGCATTGGTGAGATAGATGTTGAGCATGCGATAGCCTTCGTGGTAGGAAGGCTGTGGGGCTTGGGTGGTAAGGGCGAAGCTGCGGGCTGTGATGGCAGCGAGGAGACGCTTGAAATCGCCTAGCTGCTCGTCGGTAGTGATGAGTTGGAAGACCTCGCCTATGGTTTCGCCTTTTATCAGATGTTGTAGGAGAACTTTTTGGAAATCGTTGGGTAGGACCAACCAGTTGGCGGTGGGCACGGCTACCACCAGCCACCCCTCGTTGCAAGGGCGGAATGATACTTCGCTGGGGAAGTACAGGCGATCGGTACCTTGGAGTTCTCCGTTTTGCTTCATCGTGAGTCTATTTACAAATTGTGTTCCAGGGCCCTAGGCCGTGGAACACAACCCAATTGGGTGCCTATGTTGCAATGTAAGGCTAATCCTTGATCAGGGGATTAGTTTTGGTTTACATCGCAACGCTTGAAGCAGTACATGGCGCCAACGCGCTCTGTATTCTCTGCTGTCTTAACTTCCCAATCGAATGAAATCTTGAAATTCTTGTTCATTTTTTCAATCTAATTTAATTAATAATAAAGTTAAATATCACGTTTTAAATACTCGGTTAAGAGTAAAATTGTATTGTCGGTATCTGTGAGGGAGACCATTTCTCCAGGGGTGTGCATATAGCGACAGGGGATGCTAACCAAGCCTGTCTTAATGCCATGACCGGCCACTTGAATCATACGAGCGTCGGTGCCCGTGGGTTTGGCGATGGCCTCGACCTGATAGGGAATCTTTTGGCTCTCGGCAATGGTAGTGAGAGACTGGTTGATACCTTTGGTCATATTTGGGCCAAGGGGGATGACGGGGCCTTTGCCTAATTGGATATCGCCATCGGCCGCAGGGGACATGGAGGGGTAATCGGTGGCATGCGTGACATCGATAGCAATGCCAATGTCGGGGAGAATGGCTTCGGAAACCATCTGTGCACCACGAGCTCCAAGCTCTTCCTGGACGGAGGCCACGAAATAGACATCCTTGTCGGTTTTTGAGTCTTTGAGGGACTTCGCTACGCCGATGAGGGTAATCAGGCCAATCTTGTCATCGAGCGACTTGGAGATGATTCGGTCATCGGTTATGCAATTTGCATTTGGCTCGAAGGTGGCCACGTCGCCAACTTGCACTTTGGTGAGGGCATCGGTTTTGTCGCTGGCTGCGATATCGATCCAAAGATCTTCGGGAGAGAGGGGCTTGCCAGCCTCTTTTTCGTTCTGGAGGTGGATGGGCTTCTTCCCGATGGTGCCTGTGACGGGACCGTTCTTGCCTTGGATGATGACACGGAGACCGGGGAGTATGTTGGTGTCGATGGCGCCAATCTGATTGAAATACAGGAATCCGCGGTCGTCGATGTAGCTAATCATGAGACCAATCTCGTCGGCATGCGCCATGAGCATGACCTTGGGGCCTTTTTTGCCTTTGCGATGGGCGATGCAGTTGCCATTGGGGTCGGTCGTGATTTCGTCGACATAGGGACGGATTGCTTCGGCGAAGAGAGCTGTGACGCGCTCCTCGCTGCCTGACGGGCTAGGTGTCAGGAGGGATTGGGTCAATATGTCGAGTAAACACTTGTCCATGATGTTATATATTATACAAGGTGCAAAGATACGAAGTTTATTCGGATTTCCGGCATGGGATAGGGAAAAAATAATGTTTTTTGTGAAAAAATGGGGCGGGGAGGGCGAAAAATGGGATGTTTTGACGTAAGAATTCTTAAAAAGTAGTGTTAGAAAGGAAGAAGATTGGAATTTATTTCGTATATTTGTGGCATAAATAATTAAATATATGTTTTGCATAATTGCGGTACAAACCTTGCGTGCACCACAAGAGCGGTATAGAATACCTGAAGGTGTACGAGGAGAAGAAAAGTATCAAATAGAATTACGTCGTGCTCGTCATGCAAGCGTGATGAAGGTACTGAAAGAAGACAAGTGGTACTGGCTGGCTCGCGGGTATAAGATGGAGAATGACATAATGGTGGAAACCGGAGAGGGTTTGCCAAGCGATTTTTATTCCGGTAATGGGCCTCATATAAGTCTTTCTGCCATTGTTGGGGAGAATGGTATGGGTAAGAGCTCGCTCTTGGAATTGTTCTTCCGACTGATTAATAATGTGTCGTATGCGTTGAGAGATGCTCTGGAAGTGCAAAAATATGCATTGCACTTTGTTCCTGATATATATGCCCGTGTTTGGATACATGATGATGAGGGTATCTACTATTTTGAACAGCAAGATGGTGTGGTGCGGATTCACTGGCAGAACGGACAGAATGGAGACTTCTGTTTTGACTACTATGCAGGAGATGAAGCTGAAGAAGTTGAATCTGCCAGAGAAAGACTTAAAAAGCTGTTCTATACCATTGTCGTGAACTATTCGCAATATGCCTATAATACTAATGATTATATGGCAGAATGGGACACTGGTGATACAGGTGGTGAAAGTGCTGATTCGTTATGTTGGTTAAGTGGTTTGTTCCACAAGAATGACGGCTATCAAACGCCTATTGTATTGAACCCATTTCGCGAGAGTGGTAACATCAACATCAATCAAGAGCGAGACCTAACACAGACACGACTATACAATTTGGTGATTAATGATGCTTCGCCTCTGAAACAGATACTAAGAAAGAAGGAGGCTAAGGCATTTATCTTTGATATAGATAATGACTTGAACCCAATACCAGGCAAGCGCTATTATTCTCAGAAGGTAGTGAAGCAAATGAGCCAGATGAGGCTATTAGGGAAACGAGACTATAAGACCGTTAACGACATAGGTAGAAGAATAACAGCGGCATGGGGCCATGTGCTGGGTTACGAAATAGAGAGCCGAAAAGGCAATAGTTACTGGGTGAATATGGATGATGTAAGAACTATCAACTACATCGTCTATAAGACATTGAAAATATCACGAAACTATGCTCAGTATTATGAATACCATGATTGTTTTGGCGATGCTGATGAGGTGTTGGAGTATGTCGGCGAGTTGAATAAAGACTCATCTCATATCACTTTGAAATTGAGGCGTTGTTTGGCTTACCTTTATTTCCACCATTATACTACAGGCAACTTGGTAAATGGCAGTATTGAGGGTAATATTATGACTGTGAATGAATACAAGGAGGCAATAGATCGATGCTATCAGAATGATAATGCCATCCTGAACGGTTTGATACAAGAACGACCTACCTTTTACTATTATAAAGGACCTATAGAACCGCATATATGGCAGGAAGAAGAGTTGATGCCAGCACCATCGTTTAAAACAGATATCCTGATAGAAGATGAGAATGGCGAGAATGTAAGATTTAGTTCGTTGAGCAGTGGTGAGAAACAAATGATATATAGTATATCATCAGTACTATATCAACTACGCAACATTAACTCTGTATGGGATAAACAAGACCAAACAAACGTTGCGTATAAGAATGTGTGCCTTGTTTTTGACGAGATAGAGTTGTATGCACACCCAAAGTACCAACTCAAATTGATATGTCTGTTGATAGAAAGTATTAAGGCGCTTGGACTGATGCATGTGCTCAATGTTAATATCATACTTGCTACACATTCGCCCTTTGTTCTTAGTGATGTTTCAAAGCGAAATGTGCTTTATCTTGAAGACGGCTTGGATGTTTGGGAGAAAATCAAGTTTTCTCCATTCGCTGCCAATGTGAATGATACCCTGCACCAGAGTTTCTTTCTGAACGAAGGTTTCTTAGGTGCATTTGTTTCGGATAAGATACGTACTTTGTGCAACTTTCTAGAAGGGAAGGAACAGCAAGGCGCTTGGGATGATGCGAAGGCCGAGGCTTTTATTGATGAGGTAGGAGATCCTCTTTTAAAACAACAATTGCTTGCGCTATATGTAAAGCATAGATTTGATGGAGAAAGTCATGCAGAACTGGCATGGTTAAGAGATAGAGTGAGACAACTGGAAGAAAGACATGCGGAAAATTAGTATAACAGAAGAAATCGAGAAACTGGTAGCTGATGAGTATAGAGATGCTATACGTTCATCTGATATTAATCGTAAAATCACAGATGATTTGACGGATTTGAGGCAGGAGTTCTTGAATGCAAGACGTATTGAAATAAATACAGGTTCGTCAAGAAATCCTAATTGGGGATTAAGTCCTTCCAATGCTCAGCAATATGCGGATTATATTGGAGAGATACTGAGAGACTATCGATCAGGCCATTTGCAGACATGGAAGCCCACTGTTTTTTGCACACTAATAGCCCATAAGGATACACTTGTAGGGCATCGGATTGTGCATTGGCCAATGCTTATAGATGGCCACAACAGAGATTCTTTTGCAAAAAGACTGGTGAAGGCAATGCATTACGATGATATAAGAAAGAAAATTGTACCGCCTTTATATAGAAAATTGGAGCTGAAGAGTTGTGTTTATTGCAATGCTAACTATACTATCAGTGATGAAAATGGAGAGGGGTATTATGACCTTGACCATTGGAAACCAAAATCATTCTATCCGTTTCTTTGTATCTCTTTCTATAATTTGCAACCTTCCTGTCCCAGTTGTAATAAACGCAAATCTGCCAGTGACATACCCTTCTTTGGTTTATGGGATGATAGTGGAGGTAGGGACTTGGATGTGTTGAAGTTCAAATTAGAGGAGCGTTCGCTAGTGGATTATCTTGTATTCCTTGAAAAAGAGAGGTTAAAGGTTAAGTTGGTAGAGGCGGATCCTTGGAATCAAGAACAACAGGCAATAAGAATCAATACCGAGGAGAGAATGCATATAGAAGCAAGATATGCAGAGCACAATGACTATACAGAGGAGATTGTCTGGAAAAGTAAGATTTATAATGCCAGCATGATTCAGAGCCTGCGTGATTCCGAATTCAGTGCACTGATTCCTAATCAAGCAGATTTGGAAAGGTTTATTTTAGGTACATACGCTGATCCTGATGATATACATAAACGTCCCTTGACGCGACTTGCCATTGATGTTGCGAAACAATTGGGATTGATATGAATGCCACGGATTATTTGGTGGTATACTTTGGAGTACTATATGGGCCGGATTTAAATGGTTTTGATATGTTTTCGAATAAGAAATAATAAAAGATGAGTTAGAAAGACGAATAATTGATTTTTAATTCGTATATTTGCGACTGTTAAGCAAAAGAAACGAGCATGACGCAAGATGAAAGATGGATAGCGAAATACAATGAGGTGGTTGAATTCATAAATACCAATCACCGGAATCCATCGCGTCATCGAATTGAGGATCATGACTACTTGAACTGGCTCAAAGCGAATCGGAAGAAAATGAATGCTGGAGAGTTGAAGGAACCAAGGCTGGAGATGTTCAAAGAGCTGATTGAGTTGAGTGAGAGGTATAGGAGGGTGAATCAGTACGTTTGATTAGTGTAGTGTTTAGTGTTTAGAGTTTAGAGCAGGGATTTAGTTTAGAGATATGGAGAATACGGAGGGGTTTGGATATAGGAAATTGATTGCTTACCAGAAGGCAAAGGAGGTCGTGAAGAGGACGTATAAGCTCTTGAAGAATTTTCCGAAGGAGGAGCAGTATGCGATGTGTGACCAGTTGAGAAGGGCTTCAATCTCTATAACATCGAACATAGCTGAGGGAATGAACCGCTATTCTGTAAAGGATAAGAATCATTTCTTGGAAATGGCATACGGATCGTTGATGGAGGTGTCATCTCAGTTTGAAATTGCGGAAGATTTAGGGTATATAAACAATGCTGACCGCCAAAATATGGATGCGCTGATTGATGAAGTGGCAAGGCTTATTTCCGGACTCCAGAAATCGTTTAAGAACGAATGATGCGTTAATGTGCCTAGAGGGAGGCGGATATCTTAAAAAAGAATAATAATACATAAGGATTGCAATAAAATACGGAGAGAATCGTTAATTTTGCAATAGACATATAGTACGATGAAATGAGTGCCGAGAGAAACCATATAAGAGTGTTTGTGTCTTCGACAGTATATGAGTTCGAGACTGAGTTGAGCCGTGTCTTTGCCCAATTGGACGGATACGGCTATGATGTATGCATGTCGAAAGAGGGAACGATACCATTGGATAGCCGCTTGTCCAATTTGGTGAACTGTGTGAATGCAGTAGAGGATTGCCAAGTGTTTTTAGGTATCATCAGACCATTACTTGGTACGGGGATTTTGGAGCCTAATGGAAGATCAATAACGGCTCAGGAATTTGATAGAGCTATTGAGATTGGAATGCCAAGATTTGTGCTGGCCGACTACCGCGTTGAGTTTGCCCACAAGTTCTTGAAACTGATGGGGCAAGATTTGGCAGCTATTCCTAACTATAAGGAACGTACAGTGAAAAGAGACGGTAATATGGTGGTGGAGCGTAAACCAAATCTCATTGTGCATGGCGAATGCGTTGATGTATATCGTAAGGCTATACAGGATAACGTTCCACGTCCGATGGATAGAATTGGTAACTGGGCCCAACCGTACAAGGATTATCAGGATATAAGCCGCTTTGTTGAGGCGCAATTCCAAAATGTTGAACGAATAAAGATGCTGCTCCATGGATAATAGCTTTGTTAAGGCGTTGCTATCACAGCCGCATCTGCCATCGCCAGTGTTTTGCTATGCTGATGCTACTGTTGAAACGATAGCTAAAAAGGTGTGTGCCTGCTTGAACGAGGCGGGCGGCTGGATTGTTGTTGGCGTAAATGAAGAACATCATAGTGTTGCGATTGATGCTCGGGCATTCGCTAATAATGTTCAGAAAGAAATAACAGACAGCATATTGCCCCTGCCATTGGTATATGTGCAGCAGGAAGAATATGAGGATAAGATGGTGGTTCTCATTACCATCCCTAAAGGTAGTTTGACGCCTTATACATATCGGGCTCGCTATTATGTGTTGCAAGGCGATGAACCGGCTGTGGCGACAAACGATTATCTTGCTCGTCTGCTACGGGATTCATCGGCTATGCAGTCGGCTTGGGAGCGGATTAATAATCTATATGCCAATGAAGATGATTTGGACGAAAAGTTAATGTCTGATGTATATGACAAAGGACTTTCGTTAGGGCGTTTGTCTAAGTCTTCCAATGGGTTAAGAGGGCTATTGTCTGAGCTTCATTTATTGAGGACATCTGAGATATCAAATGGTACTGTTGCGCTTTTTGCTCGTGATACAAAAGGCTTGTTGCCTCAATGCCGTTTGCGGATCCAGTTGATGACACGTGGCAAGACTGCGGACCAATATGATGACATGTACTTCATTGAAGGGAATATTTTCAATGTTCAAAAGGAGGCGATAAGCTACTTCAAGGATCGTCTTCCTCGCGTGGCCTATTTCTTCAGAGACAGGACAGGGAGGTACAATGATTTCGAATACCCGATAGACGTTCTGGATGAGGCTATTTCAAACGCATTGATACATCGGGAATATGAGGACATCTCGGATGAAGTTACGGTGTTTATCTATGCTGATAGAATAGAGATTACAAATTCAGGTGTTCTGCCAGATAAACTTGTCTCTGGAAAAAGCAAGGTCTTGCCTCATGGTTCTGTGCTTAGGAATCCTTTGATGGCAGAGGTGTTCTATGTGGCCGGTGAGATGGAAAAGACTGGTCGCGGAATGTATCTCATCTCGAATACAATGAAAGAGGCGGGAAGGAAGCTTCCGGAATGGTCTTCGGCAAACGGGAAGACAACGTTGAGGATTTATAGCAAAAAAGAAGAGTTGGCCATTAATGAACGAATCCGTTATTTCCTGTCTCGTTGGGAGAAAGGAATGGAATTTACCAGGACGGACTATATGGATGTGTTTGAGAAGAAACCTTCAAAAGGAACCGTCCAAAATGATTTGCTTCTGATGGTAAAGTTGGGCCTGTCTGAAAAGTATGGAGATGGCCCTTCTACGAAGTACAAGGTAAAATAATTGTCCGATTTTGTCCGATTGAAAGTGTAAGTCGTTGAATAATAACTGTTTGCGATTTGGTTAATAATATGGCGGTTGTCCGATAATCGAACAATGTGTTGTAAGAATAGTGCCAGTTCTCAAATGTGGGAACTGGCACTATTCTTATTCTTCCCACACGCGATTCCTCATACATCGCGTGATTTTTTCCAATGTTTTCTTCCAAGGTTCTTTTTCTGTTATCTTTACCTCGCCACCAAACGTCTTATTCATGTATAAATCATAAATCTGATTGTTGCGATGTAGTGTTCTGTTGTTTATTGTAGTGAAAGTCGAACAACCTGTTGCTATATCTTTTTCAAAGAATCGAATAGCATCGCGTCTGAGATTATCCCATTTTAATAATACCAATGCTTGAGATGCAATAAATACTTGTGCTGTATCAGATGATTTTAAGAAAAAAGACAAGATGAACTCCAATGCTTTAGGATGGATACTTTGTGCACATTCATCAATGGCAATTGGCGTCTTGCGCCACAGAGAATCAAACAGAACAATGATGAGCCTGATAGCCTCCAATGTGCCTTCGGACTCCAGACTCTCCGTCAGCCAAGCCATTTCCTCCTTTTCAGCAACTCGGTACCCGAACTGAAGCTTCTGAACTACACGTTTGTCGCTGTGACAGAGGGACAGGTTCTGCGTCACCCTGCGTCACCTGGGGCATGTACCCTAAATACGCTGAATCAGGCCGCGGCCTAAACCAGTCAGTCGCTGAAGCTGCCTGACTGAAGCACCGAGGTCTCTCAGTTCCCTTAACGCTTCACGCTGGCGTTCTCGGTCAAATTTCTGGAATTCCGAAGCATTGGATGTACCCGTCAATTCCTTGATGACTTTCCAGGCTTCTTCGTCGGAGTATCTGTTAAACGCCTGCTCTTCATCACCATCGAGGTAACAAGCATCGCCAGGCAACGGATCATTAACCCATTCGTTGAGATTGCTGAACGGAATTCGTTTGAGAACGGTCTGAGTATCACAGATTTGAAAGGCAGGTTCTACCTGACCAGTATATTCACCCCAAGAGCTATATTCGTAATCCTTGACCTCAGAAACGATTCCGGCTTTGACTGGGTTCTGGTGAATATAACGGAGTAGTGTGGTGAAGTAAGGCATGTCGTTGACGGGTTCACTCTTGAACCGCTCTTTGAAAAGGTGTCCGTCACGAAGGTATTTGTGGTTGTAATAATAAACGTAGCTGGAGGCTATGCGCTTTACAATGTTCCCGATAGTATCTTCTCGCTCGCGGATAAGTAGATGGAAATGATTGGCCATTAGACAGTAGCCATAGAGCGTGAATGAGATGCCGCAGGGGAGCCCGAGATCATCATAGAGCACACGCAGGCGGTCGAGGGTAGTGATGAACTGATAATAGTCCTCAGGCTCCTCGAAGATGTTCTGATGGTTATTACCTCGCATCATGACGTGGTAGATGTCGGTTCCTGATAGTACTCTTGCTTGTCTGGGCATATTGATTAAAGAATTCGTCTGCGAAGGTACGAAATAATTCACAGAGAGAGCACAGAAAACATGGATTTTTTCTGAACACTAATCTCTCGAATCATACGAATATGACGAAAGAGGAGCGATGGAATGAACGCTGATTAGCCGGGGAGCTGATCGGCGTTTATTTGTGCTTAACTGTGGATACGAAATGTTAAAAATGCAGACGGGGAACGTTTTTGTTCCAAAAATGTTTGGAGGTTTGGAACAAAAACGTTACCTTTGCACCATATTTCACGAATAAATAATTGTAGATTATGAAATTTAGTGAATTTTACAAGCTACTCGAGGAACATGGGTGGCGAAAAGATGGAGGTAGCAGGCACGAACATTATGTGCATCCATTATGAACAAAAAGTTAGTCGGTGTTATAGAAAAGGCAAGTGACGGAGGTTACGGCATCTATGCACTTGAAGATGTGGTTCCCGTAACAGGTTACGGACTCACGGAAGAAGAAGCAAAGAAGGACTTTGTGG
>ODAI010736923.1_pt1 | contig 11021 bp, 7 predicted proteins | sample 1539321 | NCBI WGS metagenome assembly ODAI01 (sample SAMN02144231, study PRJEB22623) | gut metagenome | biome: sheep rumen | host: Ovis aries | place: New Zealand | reverse complement strand
CGTCCTTATTGTGGTCGTTTAATATATAGTCTTCCATATCAAAACTTCAAAACCGTGGCACCAAGTGCTGGAACGGTGAGTGGGAAATCAACGTCGGGAGTCAGTTCCAAGAAACGGTCCTCGCCAGTAAGCAATTCCCTGGCTAGGAGATCACCAGTGGGTAATTCAAGAAAATCCACGGCATGCTTCGGGATGTTCACACTGACCCTGCTGGGTTCTTCTCCGAAGTTGACAAGGATAAGCAGCGAATCCTTACCTGCCTTGCGGAGGAAGGCATAGACGTGCTGACGGTCGAAACAGACGCTCTGCGCATACATCAGGTCGTAGAACTGTCCTTCGCGTATTGCCTTTTCGCGCTGGGCCAGATTCACGATTTGACGATACTGCTGCTCCAAAGATTTCTCGTCAGCAGTCAGTTTGCGTCGATGATAGAATCCGCGGCGGATGGTATCTACACACCAATAGTCGAAAATGGTGGTACGCCCATCAACACCGGAGAATCCCTCTTTATCCATGCCACGTTCACCATACTCTTGTCCCGCATAGATCATCAACGGATTCTGATGGAGCCAAGCGCTGACCATCATTCCCGGTATTCCCTTACGGGCATCACCTGCAAAGAAATCGCTGGCCACTCGCTGCTCGTCGTGGTTCTCCAGGAAGTAGAGCATGTGCTGGCGGATATCATCCGTGGCCTGCCATTCATAGGTAATCGCAGAAGCCGGACGATGGCCACATATTACATCACGCAGACAGTCGTACATGCCCACCTTGTCGTAGAGCAGGTCGAAACCGGCACCGAGATAGTTGCGGTATTGTTGTGGATTATAGACCTCTCCGATAAACTGAATCTCCGGATATCGGAACTTCACCTTATCGGTAGCCCATGCCCAAAAGGCAGAAGGCACCATTTCGGCCATGTCGCAACGGAAAGCATCCACACCCTTCTTTGCCCAGAAGAGCAAGATGTCGGTCATCTTGTTCCAAGTATCGGGAATGGGGTCGAAATGCTCAGAACGCCCACCGGCATCACAATAGTCAATGCCGTAGTTGAGCTTTACCGTCTCATACCAGTCATTACACGTGGGACGATTGGAAAAACGATCATTGCCCGTAGCCTTTGCGGGATTCTCCCTGTAGGTCTGTTCAGGACGGAACTCGGTCAGGTCAAGCGGTTGTCCCCAGCAATAGTAGAAGTTATTCTGCGCTGAAAAATGCCATCCCTGATTGTCGTCCTCTCCGAGGTCCTTCACATCTTCGGGCTTGGCTATACTGTAGTATTCACGTGCTACGTGATTAGGCACGAAGTCCATCACCACCTTCAGGCCAGCCTTATGGGTACGCTCAATGAGAGCCTCCCACTCGCCCATGCGTTTTTTAACGTTGGTGGCTAGGTCGGGATCAATGTCGTAATAGTCACAGATGGCGTATGGAGAACCTGCAATGCCTTTCACTACATCAGGATGTTGACGGGGAATTCCATAACGTGAATAATTGGTGACGGATGCATGACGGATGACGCCCGTGTACCACACGTGCGTCACCCCCATGTCCTTGATTCTTTTCAGAACCTTTGAGTCAATGTCATTCAGTTTTCCACTACCGTTTTTGGCCAATGTTCCCCACTCCTTGCGGGTGGTATTCTGGTTGCCAAAAAGTCGTGTGAATATCTGATAAATTACAGTTTTCATTCTCCTATGCCGTGGGCAGAAACCTCACGGTTGATTTTGGCAATCATGCCCTGAAGAGCCTTTCCGGGACCACACTCCGTGAAATCGTCGGCGCCATCGGCAATCATATTCTCCACACTCTGCGCCCAACGGACGCTGCTCGTAAGCTGGGCAATCAGGTTCTGCTTAATATCTGCAGGATCAGTGTGAGGCTTGCCGTCCACATTCTGATAGACGGGACACTTGGGAGCCTTGATTTCTGTAGCCTCGATGGCAGCCTGAAGTTCATCCTTGGCAGGCTGCATCAGCGGAGAATGGAAAGCGCCACCCACCTTCAGCACCAATGCACGTTTGGCACCGGCAGCCTTCAACTTCTCGCAAGCCTCTTCAATGGCCTCGATATTACCGGAGATAACCAACTGTCCGGGGCAGTTATAGTTGGCAGGTACCACAACTCCCTTGCCTTCCTTGGAAACCTCATCGCAAATCTGCTCGATGGTCTCAAAGGGAAGAGCGATGATTGCAGCCATCGTAGAAGGTGCAGCCTCGCAAGCCTTCTGCATGGCCATGGCACGTGCATAAACAAGTTTCAATCCATCCTCGAAAGAGAGGGCTCCAGCAGCAACCAAGGCGGAGAACTCACCAAGTGAATGACCGGCGGTCATAGCTGGTTGAAAGGCATCGCCCATACAGAGGGCGCTGATGACACTATGAAGGAAGACGGCAGGCTGAGTCACCTTTGTCTGTTTCAATTCATCGTCTGTTCCGCTGAACATGATATCGGTTATGCGATAACCGAGAATGTCGTTAGCCTTCTCAAAAAGTTCTTTTGCCAATGGGTTGTTGTCGTATAGGTCTTTACCCATACCTACAAACTGAGCTCCCTGTCCGGGAAATACAAATGCTTTCATTTTTCTTTTTTACCTTATTATTAATTAATCTAATGTATGGAACATTAATTTCTTTTCGGTTACTAATCCAACAATGTGGTGGAACGCACACGCGAAAGCGTCTCTGGCGTCATCTGCAAATAACTGGCAATGAATACTAGCGGCGCGCGAAGGGCAATCTGGGGTGACAGCTTGCACATACGACGATAACGGTTCTCCGCACTCTCAAAGCGTACCAGATCAGCGTGAACCTGAGAAAGAATCAGGCTCTCTTCCAGAATCTTACGGTAAAGAATCTGGATGTTCACATTATGAAGGGCTACTTCCTCAAGTCTCTTCTTGGGAAGTTCATAGATAATAGCGGGCTCGAGGGCCTCTATCTGCAGATTGGAGGGCTTCTCCTTGAAAAGACTCTCGATGCTCATCATGATGGTACCCTCAACGGCGAGATACTCAGTCACCTCTTTGTTATTCTTGTAATAAAACTCGCGCACGAGTCCCTTCTCAATATAGTAAATGCTTTGGCTTATGTCGCCCTCAGAGAGAATCATTTCTCCCTTGGCATATTTCTTTGGTACCAACACACTCTCAAGAATGTCCAACTCGTCATGTGACATCGTGCTGTACTTACGGGCGAGTTCTCTGGCGACATCTCGCGTTGTAGTCTGCAATTCTTTCATTGTTTCGGATAATTAGCTGTAGTTGATATTCTGTTTAATCAAGTTTGAGTACGGCAAGGAATGCCTTCTGTGGCACCTCCACATTGCCTATCTGCTTCATGCGCTTCTTGCCCCTTTTCTGCTTCTCCAGCAGCTTGCGCTTACGGCTCACGTCACCGCCATAGCATTTGGCCGTCACGTCTTTACGAACCTGTTTCACTGTTTCGCGGGCAATAATCTTAGCACCGATGGCTGCCTGAATGGCAATATCGAACTGCTGACGCGGAATGAGTTCCTTCAGCTTCTCGCACATACGGCGCCCGAAAGTGACCGCATTGTCCTGATGCGTCAGCGTGCTCAAAGCGTCAACGGGCTCGCCATTGAGCAGTATATCGAGCTTGATGAGTTTTGAAGGACGGAAACTATCCACGTGATAATCAAAGGAAGCATAACCCTTCGAAATACTCTTCAGTTTGTCATAGAAGTCAATCACAATCTCTCCCAACGGAATCATAAAGTGGAGTTCCACACGGTTTCCCGAGACATATTCCTGGTTAATGAGTTCTCCGCGCTTGTCGAGACACAGTTTCATAATCGGTCCGATGAAACTGGAATCCGTAATGATGGAAGCACGGATATATGGTTCCTCAATGTGATCTATCATCGTCTGGTCAGGAAGACCCGAAGGATTGTGTACTTCCTTTGAGCCGCCCTGTTTGTCGTAGACCATATAACTTACGTTGGGTACCGTAGTGATGACGTCCATATCAAACTCGCGGTCAAGTCGCTCCTGCACGATTTCCATATGAAGGAGGCCAAGGAAACCGCAACGGAATCCGAAGCCGAGTGCTACGGATGACTCTGGCTGGAAGGTAAGCGAAGCATCGTTGAGCTGAAGCTTCTCAAGAGAAGCACGGAGATTCTCGTATTCCGTAGGGTCAATTGGATAGACTCCGGCAAACACCATCGGCTTCACTTCCTGGAAACCTTCAATGGCCTTCTCGCATGGGCGCTGTATATGTGTAATGGTATCACCAACCTTTACTTCCTTGGCATCCTTAATACCACTAATGATATAGCCCACCTCACCTGTTGACAACACGTTCTTTGGAACCATATCCATCTTCAGCACGCCGACCTCGTCGGCATCATATTCCATTCCTGTATTAAAGAACTTCACTTTATCACCCTTACGGATGCTACCGTTCAAAATCTTAAAGTAGGCAATAATACCTCTGAAGGAATTAAAGACAGAATCGAAAATAAGTGCCTGAAGAGGTGCTTCGGGGTCACCGACGGGATGCGGAATACGTTCCACCACGGCATTGAGTATTTCTTCAACGCCCTCACCCGTCTTGCCACTGGCACGGATGATGTCCTTTCGGTCACAGCCTATGAGTTCCACAATCTCGTCCTCCACTTCATCAGGCATAGCCGAAGGCATGTCAATCTTGTTGATGACGGGAATAATCTCCAGATCGTGGTCAATGGCCATATAGAGATTGGAAATGGTCTGAGCCTGAACACCCTGCGTGGCATCCACCACCAGCAGCGCACCTTCACAGGCCGCAATGGAACGAGACACTTCGTATGAAAAGTCAACGTGTCCCGGAGTGTCAATGAGATTCAACAAATATTTCTCGCCCTGATACTCGTATTCCATCTGAATAGCGTGGCTCTTGATGGTAATGCCACGCTCTTTCTCCAGATCCATATCGTCAAGCATCTGCCCTTCCGTTATCTGGATAGTCTCGGTGTACTCCAGCAGACGGTCGGCTAGTGTTGACTTTCCGTGGTCGATATGGGCAATAATACAGAAGTTTCTAATATGTTGCATGCAATCTTTTTCTCTTATAATTTGCAAAAATACGAATTTTCCTCCTTTTTCCAACATTTCTTTCCGTATTTTTTGCTAATCTGTAGTTTTTTTCTAATTTTGCAACATTATGAAGAAGATTTTATTGCTTATGATGGTGGCTATGGGCCTTACTGCCTGCCACGAGAACCTTGGCGATCGGGCTGCACGCGAGGCTAAAGAGTTTACTAAGAAATCATGCCCCATGGAGATTGCTGAAGGCATTATCATCGACAGTATGACCTTCAATAAAGCAACTGAGACCGTATACTATTACTATAAACTATCAGGTGTACTCGACACCACGCTAACGGAAGAAATGAAGAAACAGACGAAAGAACTGATGCTCGACGGCCTTCGCAACACCCCTACATTGAAAGCATATAAAGATGCAGGCTTTGGCTTCCACTATATCTTCCGTTCACAAAAGGACAAAAAGAAAGTCCTTCTTGATTACAATTTCACCAAGAAGGACTATTAAGCTTTTCCCGTCAGGATTACTCCTCAGGCTTCATATTCGTGTAGACAGTCTGCACGTCGTCAAAGTCCTCAAGCCTTTCAACCATTTTGTCAATGGTCTCGCGCTCCTCGGGAGTAACGTCTTTCAGATCATTGGGAATACGGGTGAATTCTGCACCTGTCACCTCAAAACCGTTTTCTTCAAGATGCTTCTGAATAGCACTGAACGATGAAGGATCACCGTAGATGGTGATGCTGTCCTCTTCCTCATCCTCGTCGAACTCATCCTCCACTCCATAATCAATCAAATCGAGAATCAGCTCGTCCATGTCAAGACCATCTTTCTTCTTGAAGGTGAATACGCTCTTGTGGTCGAAAAGGAACGAGAGCGAGCCCTGAGTACCCAAGTTTCCGTTGAACTTATTAAACACCGAACGTACATCTCCCACCGTACGAGTGGTATTGTCGGTCAGGGTTTCCACGAATACGGCAACTCCGTGAGGGCCATATCCTTCATACGTCACCTCCTTGTAATCACTCTGATCCTTACCCATGGCGTTCTTAATGGCACGCTCGATGTTGTCTTTCGGCATGTTTTCACGCTTGGCATTGGCAATACAGGCACGGAGTGCAGGGTTCATGTCGGGTTCCGGACCGCCGGCCTTCACGGCAATGGCGATCTGCTTACCAATCTTTGTAAATGTCTTGGCCATATGGCCCCATCGCTTCAGCTTAGCTGCTTTACGATATTCAAATGCTCTTCCCATTGTTTGCTTTTATTTAACGTTTTTACTCTTGTCAAATTATCGCAGTTCGGCATTCAGCTGTTTCTTCAAATTCTGAATGATTTTCTGCATCACGGCATCGATAGCCTTGTCATTGAGTGTCTTCTGTTCATCCTGTAGGATAAAGTTCACGGCATAACTCTTCTTGCCCTCAGGTAGGTTCTTTCCTTCATAGACATCAAAAAGTTCCACTTTCTTAAGCAACTTGCGTTCGGCATTATAGGCTATCTGCTCAACACATGCAAACTCCACACTCTTGTCGAGGAGCAGAGCCAGGTCGCGACTCACGGCAGGATACTTGGAGATCTCCTTGAAACCAACTTTCTGCTTGCGTACGGCCTTTGTCAACTGGTTCCAATAGAGGTCGGCAAAATAGACCTCATTGTCGATATCAAACTTTTTCTGAAGATTTCGGGCTACGACACCCATCTCCACGAGTACCTTTCCACCACGGTTCTCCACGGTGATACCCTTAGAGAAGATGTTATTCTCGCTTTCCTTGAAGGCCACAGCACCCATAGGCAAACCAATACGGTTCAGGACATTGATGACATAAGCCTTCAACTCATAGAATGAACTCTGCTCATCGGGATGTGCCCAAGAACCTTCCACTCGCTTTCCTGTCACCCAGAGTCCGAGATGGCTTTCTTCAGAGTAAGCCTTCATCGGATTCTCGGCATCAGCCTTTTCATTGAAATGCTGATAGGTATTACCGAACTCAAAGAATTTCAGATTGGGATTCTTGCGGTTGGCATTGTGGGCGATACTCTCCAGACCGCCGAAGAGAATGGACTGTCGCATCACATTCAGATCGCTCGATAGCGGATTCACGATGCTCACCAATCGATCTTTGGGATAGCAGTTCAAATCCTCATAATAGGCTGCCTTTGTCAGCGAGTTGTTTAGAATCTCATTAAATCCGGCACCCACAAGTTGCTCACCCACCAGGTTTTCCAGTTTATGCTTCTGGTCTTCCTCTCCTTTAATGACAAGCGAAGACTTCAGCTGTTCCGGCATTTCAACATTATTATATCCATACACGCGCAGAATATCTTCCACCACGTCACAAGGACGCTGAACATCCACACGATAGGCAGGAACTTCGAGTTGCAGTCCCTCGGCATTCTCAGCCTTGATAACCATTTCCAAAGATGTCACAATGCTTTTGATGGTATCATGCGGAATCTCTTTTCCGATAAGTTGGTGCACATAATCGTACTTCAAATCAACGTTGAAGTTTGGCAGAGGCTCAGGATATATATCCTTGATTTCCATAGAAACCTTTCCGCCTGCCAATTCTTTACAAAGCAGGGCTGCCTGCTTCAGGGCATAGATGGTTCCGTTAGGATCAATGCCACGCTCGAATCGGAAAGAAGAATCAGTAGAAAGGCCATGGCGACGGGCACTCTTACGAATCCATGTGGGATGGAAATAAGCAGACTCCAGCACCACGTTACGGGTGGTCTCATAGGTTCCACTACCCTTTCCGCCAAACACGCCGGCAATACACATGGGCTCCTCTGCATTGCAGATGGCCAAGTCGCGGTCACTCAGTTTGTGCTCTTCACCGTCAAGCGTGACGAAAGGAGTTCCTTCAGGCATGGTCTTAACCACAATCTTATGGCCAGTTACCATATCTGCATCAAAGCAATGCAGCGGCTGTCCATAGGCCATCATCACATAGTTAGTGATATCCACGATATTGTTGATAGGACGGAGCCCAATAGCATTCAGTTTATTCTTCAGCCAATCGGGCGATTCCTTTACCTCACAGTCAGTTATACTCACACAGGCATAACGTTTGCATGCCTCCGTGTTCTCTATTACGACATCAATGGGGAGGTCATGGTTATCAACGGCAAAAGCCTCGTCGGATGGACGGTGAAGACTGGTCTTATAGCCGTTCTGCACCAACCATGCATACAAGTCGCGAGCCACGCCCCAATGTGAAAGTGCATCGGCACGGTTAGCGGTAATATCAACCTCAATGAGCCAATCGCTCTCCAGGTTGTAGTATTCAGCGGCAGGCTGTCCTACAGGAGCATCCTCAGGAAGTACGATGATACCATCATGAGAAGTTCCCACACCGATTTCGTCCTCAGCACAGATCATACCAAGGCTTTCCACACCGCGGAGTTTTGATTTCTTAATCTGGAATTCATTGTCACCGTCGTAAAGCACACAACCCAAATCAGCCACAATAACCTTCTGTCCGGCTGCCACGTTGGGCGCGCCGCAAACAATTTGCTGGGGTTCTCCTTTACCAAGATCAACGGTAGTTACATGGAGATGGTCGCTATTGGGATGCGCCTCACAAGTAAGCACCTTACCCACATAGAGACCTTTCAGTCCGCCACGAATGCTCTGTACTTCTTCAAGTGCGTCAACTTCGAGTCCCTCCGAGGTCAGCGCGTCGCAAACCTCTTGCGGAGTCAAGTCGAAATCTACATACTCTTTCAACCACTTATATGAAATATTCATTGCAATGTATAATTTAAATGTCTGTTTAAACGGCTGCAAAGTTACGAAAAAAAATTCTTCTGCGTGCAAGATTCTTCGAAATAATCACAGTATCGCCTCAGTTTTATACCCCTATACGATGCAATACGTGAGGTTTTTCTGCGTTATTAAGAGGATATGTGCAAGAAAATAGCCATTCTCCTATTATTTATCGTTTGTGTGTTACATACCAACGCACAGACTTTTACCTTGCAGGGTAAGGTGACGGACAATCAGATGAACCCCGTTGAACTCGCTACCGTCAGCGTACTCTCACAGGGGCGTGTGGCTATGACCAATCTAAAAGGTGAATTCGAAATGACCTTGCGCTCCGAGGATTCCGTCGTGGTGAAGTTCTCGATGGTGGGATACAAGACGAAGACACGCGTACTCCGAAGACCACGCGGCAAACAGACACTTCAGATACAACTCTACGACGACAACCAACTAGCTGAAGTAACTGTCACCGAAAAGCAACGCCAACACACTGGAACCGAGCAACTCGACATCAAGGACGTGAAGCAGACGCCTTCCGTTACGGGTAATGCCGTTGAGGAAATGATCCAGTCGCAAGCCGGTGTGAGCTCGCACTCTGAACTCTCCTCCCAATATAATGTCCGTGGTGGTTCATTTGACGAGAACTCTGTCTATATTAATAATGTTGAAGTCTATCGTCCCTTCCTTGTACGAAGCGGACAACAGGAAGGCCTATCCATCATCAATCCCGACATGGTGGAGCGCGTGGGATTCTCTACTGGTGGCTTTGAGGCCAAATACGGTGACAAGATGTCATCGGCGCTAGACATCCAGTACAAAAAGCCCAAACGTTTTGAAGCCAGCCTCACCGCCTCTTTGTTGGGAGCCAGCGCGTACGTGGGATTCTCCACGAAAAAGCTGTCTTGGAGCAATGGCGTAAGATACAAGACCAACAAGTACCTGCTCGGATCTCTTGACACCGATGGTGAATACGAACCTAACTTCTTTGACTACCAGACGTACCTCACTTACGAGCCCAACAAACGGTGGACGCTCAAACTGATGGGAGACATTTCACTCAACCACTACAATTTCACACCCAACAGCCGTGAAACAACCTTCGGAACACTTGTGGACGTCAAATCATTCAAGGTCTATTTCGACGGATGGGAAAAAGACGTGTTCCGCACTTATTTCGGTACGGCCAGCCTCACGTGTCACTTTGGCGAGAAGACTCATCTCTCGCTCCTTGCCTCTGCATTCCAGACCAACGAGCAGGAACGCTATGACATTCAGGGACAATATTGGCTCAATCAAACCGAAACTTCGGAAAACCTCGGTGTGGGAACCTATATGGAACACGCACGCAACTACCTGAAGGCGCGTGTGGCCAGTTTCAAACTGATGCTGCAACACAAAGCCAAACGCCACGACATTGAAGCCGGAGTGACCTACAAGATAGAGCACGTGGAAGAGCAGCTCAAGGAATATGAGATGCGGGATTCAAGCGGCTATTCCATCCCCCATACGGGCAATGACCTGAAGATGATCTACACGATGGCTGCACGTAATGCACTCGATGCCAACCGCATAGAAGCCTACTTGCAGGATACCTACAAATGGAACAATGCCTCGGAGACCGCTTTCTATACATTAAACTACGGAGTTCGGTTCAGCCATTGGAATTACACACGTGAAAGCCTGTGCAGTCCGCGCTTGTCATTGGCCATCGTGCCTGCCTACAACAACGATGTAACTTTCCGATTTGCAACAGGTCTCTACTATCAGGCTCCGTTCTTCAAGGAATTGCGTGACACGACAACACGCGACGGTGTCACATACGCCACCCTGAATCAGAAAGTGAAGAGCCAACGAAGCATTCATTTCATCATCGGCTACGACCATCGTTTCAAGATGATGGAACGGCCTTTCAAGTTCACGGCTGAAGCCTATTATAAATTGCTCGGCAATCTGGTACCCTATACGGTAAGCAATGTGAAGGTTGTCTATGATGCCTCCCAGCAATGTAGCGGCCACGCTATGGGACTCGACCTCAAGCTTTACGGTGAATTTGTGCCCGGTGCCGATTCATGGCTCACTTTCTCACTGATGAACACGCGGTTGAAAATCAACGGTCAAAGCATACCTCTGCCTACCGACCAGCGTTATGGCGTGAACCTTTTCTTCACAGATTTCTTCCCAGGAAGTACTCGCTGGAAGATGGCCCT
>ODAI011624400.1_pt1 | contig 11022 bp, 9 predicted proteins | sample 1539321 | NCBI WGS metagenome assembly ODAI01 (sample SAMN02144231, study PRJEB22623) | gut metagenome | biome: sheep rumen | host: Ovis aries | place: New Zealand | reverse complement strand
TATTCCTTGAATAAAGCCATTGTTGTTACTAATAATTTCTTTACTAAATCTGCAATAAAACTTGCCGAATCAAACGGTGTAGTACTTTGGGACAGAAATATATTAAAAGAAAAATTGATTTACATTAACCAATAATAGCTGTTTAGTATTAGGCATCATTATAATAAGTGAGGAGAAAAAATGGATTTTAAAATTAATCAAGCTAAAGATAATTACGATCGTACCACAGAAGAGTATATCGTTGCATATATTGATATTCTTGGGACAACTAATTTGATCAACTCTGATGATCAAAATGCTGCTCTTAATCTTATGCATAATCTGTACTCTTTCTTCACAAGTACAACATTTGAAATTGCTATTCCAGAAAATAAGGACTTAAAATTTAAAATTTTTTCTGATAACATTATCATTGCTAAAAAGCTATCATCAAATACTAAACAAAGAGAAAAAGATATCAGATGTCTATTAATGGCAGCATCTCATTTCCAGATTGATTCTGTTGGAGATGGAGTTGGATATTTAGTTCGCGGTGGAATTACAATAGGGGATCTTTTTATTGATGACACAATTGTATTTGGGAAAGCTCTTGTTGATTCGTATATTTTAGAAGATAAGACTGCTTTGTACCCTCGAATTATCTTTGATACTAAAACAATAAATGAAATAAAAAAATACGAAGATTTGAATAGTTTTATTCTGCAAGATTTTGATGACCTATTCTTTTTGAATTACCTATCAATCTGGCACTTCTGCGGCGAAATACTATATCAGGGCTTTGAAAAAATAAAAAGCAGAGCAAAGAATAAATATGATGAAAGATTGCTCCAAAAACTTAATTGGCACAAAAACTTCGTCAATAGGCAGTTAGCTAATAAAGGTGAAACCGTACGTCTTGACATCGATAATTTGATAAATAATAAATAACATAGTAGCATTATGGAATTTATACCATAGAATGGAGGAAAAAATGACAAGTAAAGAACGAAAAAAATTCTGGGAGGTGCTGGTTTCTCTTACAGGTAAGAATATTCCGGAAGAATGTGAAACACTTTCGAAAACAATTAAATATCCCCAAAAACTGTATAGATTTAGAAAAGCCGATATCAAGAGCCTTGAAGCCTTGCGAACAAATCGATTGTATTTTTCCTCGGCTGCATACTATGATGATCCTTTTGATTCATTTTGTTCAATTAACTGGAATACAGTTGCAGAGGGAATTACCCATGCTTTAGGAGATGAAAATCAGCGCAAGATTGCATTTAATATACTTAGCCAACAGTCGGGATGTACAATCGAACAGGTTTCTGCATTCTTTAGTTCACGAAATATAAACGAATGGATTCTAGAAGGTAATAATATAATTGAACAGTTACGAAAAATAATACAAAATATGCAACGCTCAATTTGCTTTACAGAAAAGGATCTAAATGAAGTTTTGTGGCTTAAATACTCTGATAACCATACAGGTTTTGCATTGGAATTTGATTTTTCTCCTCAATCATTATTAATTGATAATGGTTGGAGGGGTACACCAACTGAAAACAACGCAAAATACTACCCCATTTATCCTGTCTACTATAGTAATAAAGCTTATGATTCAACTAATTATGTCCGGGCGGTAGCAGAAGGAATGGCGTCTAGTATCATTTCTCAATCCCAACAACAATCTAGTTTAACCATACCTCCAGAAATGTATTGGCAAATTGAAAGAATAAGTCTTATCAAGCATAAATGCCATGAGTATGATAAAGAATGGCGCATTATTCATCCATATTCAAAAGAACCGTTATATATTTCATGGAAACCTAGTGGTGTTATTATAGGATTAAAAGCTGAAAAGCCAACTCGGGATTTGATAATTTCATTGTCTAAAGAAGCTGGAATTTCAAATATATATGAATGTTACATAGATAATAAAAATAAACTCAATAAAAGAAGGATTAGATTATAACAACTTTAAATGATATAATTGATTTTTGTGCAATAAAAAGGCAATACTCACGATGTGAATATTGCCTTTTCTCCTATTCAATTTGGTTTCTCATTTGTTCCGCTAAGAGCAGCGCACATTGGCCGCCCGTTTTTTATTCGTATAGACAAGATATGCCGAAACAAGGGAGGCCGAGGGCGGCCTCCCCTACATTTATCAGAGCATACACGCAAAAAAGCTGTCCCGAGGGGAGCCCACCTCTGGCGGATCACAGGTTATATTTACGAGACTGTAATTTCAGGCTCGGTAACCATATTTTCCGCTAAGGGAGCAGCCTTTTCAAGGACAGCTTTTATTATTTTATTCTGTTCCTCCTGCACCGGGATCAGGTGTCACTCCGGGGTCGGGTGGGACTACGGGATCAGGTGTTACTCCGGGGTCAGGTGTTACTCCGGGATCAGGTGTTACTCCGGGGTCAGGTGTTACTCCGGGATCAGGTGTTACTCCGGGATCGGGTGTTACTCCGGGGTCAGGTGTTACTCCGGGATCAACACCGGGATAGTAGGGCTGTCCGCCCTGAGTAGGAGTCTCTGTAGGGAGACCGTTGGGATAATCCGGGTCATAATTTGCTGAAGTTGTTGTAGTAGGAGTCCATGTCCAGTTGGGGTCATAATTTCCTGTGAGGATATTGCCGCCGGAATAGAATCCAGAACCAGTAGTAACATCCATTTCAAAGCGCTTGCGGCGGGTAGTTGTCTGTATAGTTGATTTTGACACGCTTGTATATGTGGTGCCCTTTGAAAGCTCAACTGAGCTGTCGCTTGCTGTAGTAGTTACAGTGCTCTGCACCTCTGAGCTGTTTTTTCTGACAACGCTCTCACGTCCGAAGCTTGCGATCACCTTCTCCGAAGGAGTTATGGGGAAAAGGATGAAAAATCCAAGTATAAGGGCTGTCATAGCAATAAAGCAGCCGCAGGAAACAAGGGTTATTTTAGTAGATTTATTCAGATTGACAAAAAAGTCTCTGATCTTACTCATTAAGAACACTCTCCTGATAAAGAATTATACTACTATATTTTAGAGCATATCTCAAAGAATGTCAAGTGAAATCTCTGTGAAAACAGTATGGGGAGAGGGATTTTGTATAAAATAGACAATGGCCAAAGGTCAGATACTTTCTTTTATCCTCTTTATAGCGCCTTTTTCAAGACGTGATACCTGTGCCTGAGAGATACCTATCTCGCCGGCGACCTCTGTCTGCGTAAGGCCTTTCAGGAAGCGCAGGGACAGTATCCGCCGCTCACGCTCTCCCAGCTCACTGATAGCGTCCCGTATGGAAATCTCATCCATTTTGCTTTCAACATCATATCTGTCGCCTATCTGGTCAAGTATATACACCGTATCATCGGAATCAGAATAGACCGGCTCATAAAGCGATACAGGGTCACTTATGCTCTCAAGAGCTATGACAACATCTGCTCGCTTTGCACCTATATCAGCGGCTATCTCGTCCATATCCGGCTCCCGCTGGAGCTGTATGGTCAGTCTTTCTCTTGACTGTATCGCCTTGTATGCCATATCCCTGAGGGAGCGGCTGACCTTGACCGGCGAATAGTCCCTGAGGTGCCGCCGGAGCTCTCCGCTTATCATCGGCACACAATAGGTGGAGAATCGTACCTCCTTCGTAAGGTCAAAGTTATTTATAGCCTTGATAAGTCCCACAACACCTATCTGAAAAAGGTCGTCAACATCCTCTCCCCTGCCTGTGAATCTCTGTATCACACTCAGTACAAGTCGGAGATTCCCCTTTATCAGCTTATCCTTTGCCTCACGGCTGCCGGTAGCCCGTATCTCCCTGAGAAGTGCTATCTTCTCCTCCTCCCTGAGAACGGTCAGCTCAGAGGTATTTATCCCTGCGATAACGACTTTGTTGTATGCCATAAGAGAAACAGCTCCTTTTCGTTTTGCTGAGGATATTATTGCCGGCAAAGGGAAATATAATCACAGGAAAATTATTCCGTGGAATACTTGTACCCATTGCTGAATATGATATATCAAAGCAAAATTCAAGGAGGTAGCTATGGAATTCAAGATAAACCGAGAGACTGTGCCTGCGGCGGAGTGTATCTACGAGGGTGTGCAGGAGCAGACTGTGGAGCTGGACTACATACTTCCGGACTACTATCCGGACATTTTCAGACTGATACGCTGCCGTGTCACTCCGGTGATAACCGGCTGTACATTCAGCGGTGACCGTATCAATTATGAGCTAAAATGCGATATAAGGATACTCTACTGCGGCGAGGAGGACTCTGTGATACGCTGTGTAAGTCAGCGGCAGAGCTTTTCAAGAAGTGTTGAGCTGGGACGCTCATGCAGCTCCCCTGTATACACCCTTACCCCTAAGACTGACCATGTCAATTTCCGTGCTGTCAACAAACGCCGCCTCGATATGAGGGGAGCGGTATCCGTAAGGATAAAGGTGACAGGAGAAAAAGAACAGGAGGTCATCACTGATGCCTTCGGTATGAACATCCAGCTCAAAAAAGAGGCTGTGAGATTCGCCTCAGACAGGATAACTGAGGATAAGACCATTCAGATAAGCGAAGAGACCGAGCTCTCCCCCACTCAGCCCTCTGTACTCAGTGTTATAGGCGTGCGCTGCACTGCCGGTGAATGTGAGAAAAAGCTGATATCAGGAAAGCTCCTCGCCAAAGGAGAGGCGGAGATAGAGCTGCTGTATGCCTGCGAGCGTGACGGTGCGGGAGAGGTGGAGCCAATGAGCTTTACCCTGCCCTACAGCCAGATAATCGAGGCGGAAGGTATCGATGACAGCTTTGAGTGCAGCATCGTCCCGGAGGTGATAAGCTGCGACATTGTCCCTGCCGCCGGGAAAAACGGCGAGAACAGAGTGCTTAAATGCGAGACTGAGATAGTCCTTCACTGTCAGGGAATAAAAACAAAGTCGGCTATGCTGGTCACTGATGCCTATTCTACAGTTTATCCCTGCCGGACGGAGACCTCTGAGATACGGACTGAACAGATACCTGTCATATACGATGAGAGCTTCAGAAGCACCGTGAAAATTGCCGAGGGAGACTCTGTCCCCCAGACTATCTATGCCATGTGGTGTGCTCCTAAAAATATAAATACCCGTCTTTCCGAGGATGGCCGGGGACTGGTCGTTACCGGTATGCTGACCTATTCTATGGCCGCAAAGGACAGCAGCGGCATGATAACCATGCCCGATAAGGATGAGGCCTTCGAGGAGACTATCCCCCTCGGTGATGATCTTTCCGGCAGCAGTGTCAGTGCTGATATAACTGTTCGGGAGGTATCCTACAATATCTCCCCGGAGGGTGTCCTGACTGCAAAAGCAGATATAGGTGCAAGAGTTTCCGTCACAGGCACCTCCTCAGTTACAGCCCTTACATCGATCGAGGTGGACGATTCCGTAAAAAAAGAGCGTGACGGAGATTACTCCATAAAGCTGTATTTTGGTGTGGAAAACGAGGCTGTCTGGGACATTGCCAAACGCTACAGCACCAGCGTTTCAGCTGTAATGGAGGAGAATGAGCTCCCCGGAGAAAAGCTCGAAAGCGGCGGAATGCTGCTGATACCTATAGTCACCTGAAAGGAGCGTATAAATGGTAAAAGACATATACAGCAGTATCGCCGAGCGTACAGGCGGCGACATTTACATCGGTGTGGTCGGTCCCGTCCGGACAGGAAAATCCACCTTCATCAAGCGTTTTATGGAGACTCTGGTCATACCCAATATATCCGGCGAATTCAAACGTGAAAGAGCTCTGGATGAGCTTCCCCAGTCAGCTGCCGGCAAGACTATCATGACTACCGAGCCCAAGTTCATCCCTGAGGATGCTGTAGAGATCGATCTGGGCGGAGGAGCGGTTTTCAGTGTCAGGCTCATTGACTGTGTGGGGTATATAGTTCCCAGCTCCATAGGATATATCGAGAACGAACAGCCGAGAATGGTGATGACCTCCTGGTTCGATGAGGAGATACCCTTCAATATGGCGGCAGAGATCGGTACTCAGAAGGTCATCACTGACCACTCCACCATAGGTCTTGTTGTCACAACAGACGGCTCTGTCTCTGATATTCCAAGAGAGGAGTACGAGGAGTGCGAGGAAAGAGTCATCAGAGAGCTGAAGGAGCTGGGAAAGCCCTTCGTTGTCATCCTCAACACCACTGCTCCGGACTCACCTGAGGCCATTGCCCTTGCAGAAGCTCTCACTGAGCGATATGATGCAAAGGTCATCCCCGTAAGCTGCCTTGACCTGACTGAGGAGGATATAAGGGACATAATCCGTGAGATACTCTATTCATTCCCCGTCAAGGAGATAAATATCCGCACTGCACAGTGGATAAATACCCTCGGGAAAGGCCACTGGCTCAAAACAGCGATACTGGACTGTATAAGAAATGCGGCAAAGGATATAAGACTTGTCCGGGAGGTCTCCGGGGCGGCAGAGGCAATGGGTGACTGTCCTTACATAGTGAAAGCGGAGATATCCTCCATAGACCTGGGAAAGGGCTCTGTTACCATTGATGCCGCTCTCGACAGCAGTCTCTTCTACAAGATACTCGGCGAGGCCACCGGAATTGAAATAGAAAATGAAGGCGACCTTATGCCGCTGCTCACCGAGCTCAGCGATATCCGCAGGAAATACCAGCGTATCGAGCCTGCTCTTGCAGAGGTGGAGGCCACCGGCTACGGTATCGTCATGCCGGAGCTTGACGAGCTCACTCTTGAAGAGCCGAAGATAATCCGTCAGGGCGGAAAATACGGAGTAAAGCTGAAGGCTTCAGCTCCTTCCATACACCTTATGAAGGCCAATATCAATACCACTGTCAGCCCCATAGTGGGTACGGAAAAGCAATCCGAGGAGCTTGTGATGTACCTTCTTGACGGCTTCGACGATGATCCCAAAAAGATCTGGGAATCAAATATATTCGGAAAATCCCTTCACGAGCTGGTAAATGAAGGCCTCCACAGCAAGCTCTACAAAATGCCGGCAGATGCCCGCATGAAGCTTCAGGAGACACTTGAACGTGTGATAAACGACGGCTGCTCCGGACTTATCTGCTTTATCCTTTAAAAACAAAAACCGGTATATGTCCATTATGAACATATACCGGTAATTTTTTATTCCTGTCTGCCGCTTATTCCCCAATTATGACGGGTTCGGCATTTTATTCCTGCTCTCCGAAAATACGGATAGCCTTCATCATTATTGCACATTCAAGGCGCTTCTTTTCAAGCTGACATGAGATCTTGTGAGCTGTATGGATATCGCCCATATACTGATAGTTATTGGCATTGCATCCGCCGCTGCAGTAGAATTTTGCCCAGCACTTCTTGCAGTCGGGCTTTGAATATACATGGGCAGAAGCGAACTCCTTCTTCATATCCTGGTTGAAGGTTCCCTCATCGATGTTGCCCATTTTGTACTCGTCGATACCTACGAACTGATGACATGGGTAGATATCTCCGTCAGGAGTGATAGCAACATAGTCGTTTCCGCAGCCGCAGCCACGAAGTCTCTTTATAGCGCAGGGACCCTGATCGAGGTCAAGCATGAAGTGGAAGAAGTTGAACTTCTTTCCGGTCTTTTCGTTGTCGATTATCTTCTTTGAAAGTATCTCGTACTCCTTGAATACAGCGGGAAGGTCCTTCTCGGTAAGAGCGTATTCATCGGAATCTCCCACAACGGGCTCAACGGATATCTGGTCAAAGCCTGCATCATAGAGTGCAAATACATCGTTGGAGAAATCAAGGTTCTTGTTGGTGAAGGTTCCTCTTACATAGTACTCCTTATCGCCTCTTCCCTCTACGAGCTTCTTGTACTTGGGGAGTATCATGTCATAGCAGCCCTGTCCGTTGGGAAGGACACGGAAATAATCGTTGACTTCCTTTCGGCCGTCTATGGAGAGGACCACGTTTGACATCTCCTTATTGATGAAATCTATCTTCTCATCGTCAAGGAGGAGTCCGTTCGTAGTTATAGTGAAGCGGAATTTCTTTCCGTACTCAGCCTCACGGGAGCGGGCATACTCGACTATCTGCTTTACTACCTTGAAATTCATCAGAGGCTCACCGCCGAAGAAATCCAGTTCAAGGTTAGGTCTGTCGCCGGAGTTTTCAAGCAGGAAGTCTATAGCGTGTTTACCGGTCTCATAGGACATGAGCTTTCTGCCCTTGCCGAAGTCGCCTGTAGAGGCAAAGCAGTACTTGCAGCGAAGCTGACAGTCATGAGCGATATTAAGGCACATTGCCTTTACCGGTGAAGCAACTGAATACTTGGCGTATTTCTCATAGTCGTCATCGGAGAAGAGTATCTTATCGTTATAGAGCTCAACTATCTCATCGTAGCAGCTCTCGATATCCTCTCTTGAATAGGAACGTGAAAGCTTAGCTATCACCTTTTCAGGACATTTTTCCTCAAATGGCGGCTCAACGTTATCGAGGAGGTCGTATGTGAGCTCGTCCACGATATGAACGCCGCCGCTGTTTACATCGAGAACGATGTTGAATCCGTTCAGTTTATATTTATGTATCATACATCTGCACCCTTTCAATGCTCCGCATTACGGTTTCTAAAAAAATATGAGGCAGTTCATACCGCCTCAGAAGAATTTTTAAACTTTTCCGCCGATTATCTTTCGCACTTCTGGTTAGCAACTGTGCATGAAGTCTTGCAGGCTGACTGACATGATGCCTGGCACTTACCGCAGCCGCCCTTCTTAGCGGATTCCTTGAGGTTTGCCTTGTTGATTGTCTGGATGTGTTTCATTATTTTTCCCTCCTGTTTTCTATTCAACCGGACCAAGCCGTTTTTGCTTGTACACATTATAGCATAATTCCGGAAATAATTCAATAGTCTTTTTCTTCATTTTTTCCCCATTGACCAATTTTTGTGATTTTAAACAAGAAAATTGGTTGAGCAATAGTTGTAATTGTGATACGTTCACGAATTGTTCATAATTTCTTCATTCATCAAGCTCTATAAGCTTCTCGAAATCCTCATCTATCTGCTGTTTGAGCTGTTCTATCTCGAGGCACTTGCTGTTCATCAGCTCGTAGTCGCTGTAGACCTCCTCATGGCTTATTTCCTCATTCAGAGCATCTATTTTTGCCTGGAGCTCGTCTATCTCCTTTTCGAGGCGGCGCATCTCGTTCTTTCTTGCCGCATCCGCACTTCTCTGCTGCTTGCTGCGGTAGGTCTTTGCTGATTTCTCCTTTGCTGCTTCAGCTGCCTTTGCAAATTTCTCTGCATCTGCAATACGCTTCTGCTCAGCCTGCTCCTCACGGAGCACATCGAGGTACTTTTCAAAGCCGTAGTTGTGCTCACGGTAACCGCCCTCTGTCAACTCGATAAGGCGGTCTGCTATCTTGCTGAGAAGATAACGGTCATGTGAAACGAAGATAATAGTGCCGGTGTACTCCTCCAGAGCCTCCTCGATAGCTTCCTTTGAGCTGAGGTCAAGGTGGTTGGTAGGCTCATCCAGTATGAGCACATTTCCGTGCTCCTGCATCATTATTGCGAAGCACAGCTTTGCACGTTCTCCTCCGCTGATGACTCCGGTCTCCTTGAACACATTTTCGCCTATAAGCCTTACCTGTGCCAGCAGGCTTCTCACCTCCAGCTCAGACATTGAAGGATAGCGGCTGTGGAGCTCCTCCATAACAGTGAGCTCACGGTTGAGGTTTGTGCTCTCCTGCTCGAAGTAGGAGATCTTGATATTGCTGTTCCAGCGGACTATGCCCTTGTGAGGGAGCTGCTCCTGTATTATGCGGAGAAGCGTGGATTTCCCTATTCCGTTGTCACCGATGATTCCGACTTTTTCCCCTCTGCGGACATCGAAGCTGAGCTCGTCCACAAGAGTTTTCCGTCCTGCGCCATCGCCTACGGATATATCTATCCCCTTGACTTTGAGCACTTCCTGAGGCGGCTCAACAGCATAGGTAAAGTGTATCTTTGCTGATTTTGTATCATGTACAGGGCGCTCTATGCGCTCCATTTTTTCAAGCTGTTTGCGGCGGCTCTGAGCCATTTTCGTTGTAGAGGCACGGACAAGGTTCTTCGCCACATAGTCCTCCAGCTGAGCTATCTGCTTCTGCTGCTGTTCGTACTCTTTTTCACGGCGGGCATCGTTTTCCTCACGCTGACGGACAAATGCTGAATAATTCCCCCTGTATCTGGTAAGGACTCCCCTTTCTATCTCGCATATCGAGGTGCAGAGGCGGTCCAGGAAATACCGGTCATGGGACACTATCAGCACAGCTCCCCTGTAGGAGCGGAGATAGTCTTCAAGCCACATTATGGTCTTGAAATCAAGGTGGTTGGTAGGCTCGTCCAGTATCAGCAGATTCGGCTCCTCCAGCAGCAGCCTTGATATGCACAGGCGGGTCTTTTCACCTCCGCTGAATCCGGAAACTTTCCTCTGGAGCTCCTCCTCTGAAAAGCCCATTCCGTTGAGTATCATCCTTATCTTAACGTCGGTGTTATAGCCGTCATTGGCCTCCACCCATGAGGTGAGCTGCTGATATTCGTCAGCGGAAGAGTTATCCCCCAGCTCAATTTCCAGCTCTATCTCACGGAGACGCTCTATCGCTCTGTGTATAGGCTCGAATACACTTCTCATCTCGTCAATGACCGTGTTCTCGCTGTTAAGGCCGCCCATCTGCTCTAAATAGCCGATAGTGGTCTTCTGGGCAAGAGAAATGATACCGTCCTTTTCAGTGAAGCGGTCAGGCTCCACAGAACCTGTGAGTATTTTCAGCAGGGTGGACTTTCCGCAGCCGTTATTTCCCACAAGTCCTATCTTGTCGGTCTCATCTATAGTAAGAGATACGTTGCTGAGCACCTGCTTACCATTATAAAATTTGTTGATATTCGTTAAACTTGCAAGCATGACTGCAAACTCCCTTATGTTAATGCGTAATTGCAGCCGGAGACTGCGCTTTTACAATGCCGCCGCAGCTGCTTTCTGCTTTCTGTTCACTGATTACTAATTATCACAAAAAAGAGCCGGACTTCTTTTTAAAATCCGGCAGTTTTGAT
>ODAI010050592.1_pt1 | contig 11022 bp, 9 predicted proteins | sample 1539321 | NCBI WGS metagenome assembly ODAI01 (sample SAMN02144231, study PRJEB22623) | gut metagenome | biome: sheep rumen | host: Ovis aries | place: New Zealand | reverse complement strand
TCTCAAATCTCAATTCTTAATTCCCAATTCTCAAATCTCAATTCCCAATTCCCAATTCTCAACAGCCCCGTCCACCCTTTTAGTTTTTAGTTTTTACCTTTTACTTTTAAAGAATTCTCCATTCTCCATTCTCACTTCTCAATTCACAAAATTGCGAGTGCAAAAATACGAATTATTTTTCTCAAAATCTATAAAAGAAACATTTTACGAATAAAAAAGTGTATATTTGCACCTACTTTTGCAGAGGAAGATATCTGCTTATTTATTGATTAATAATATGTTTCTATGAGAAAAAGTACTTTTTTTATACTGATGGCTGCCTTGGTGGCTCTGTCGGTTCAATGCACTCCTAAACAGGATGAAAAACAAGACACAACGATGAATACTGAACTTAAACCATTTGATGTACAGAAGGATTTCACCGACAATGGGTTCACCTATTTCACTAAAAATCTTATTCTTTGCTCGGGCGATAGCACGGAGCATAACGCCATGACCATAGGTTGGGGAGCCATCGGTAATTATTTGGGTCACGACAGACCCACTGTAACTGTCTATGTGGCTCCTGCACGCTACACCTACGAGTTTATGGAGCGTCACCAGCGTTTCACAATCATGGAGTTTGATGACCCTGCAGTGTGGCAGTATATGGGTAAATATAGCGGCCGCGATGGCGACAAGGCGGCCGCCCTAGGTCTGCATGTGGCCTATACCGAGCACGGAACGCCCTATTATGCTGAAGCCAAGAGTGTCATAGAGTGCGAAATCATGACTTCGTGGCACCAGACAGCCGAAGATTTCCGCAGTGCCACCCCGCAAAAGTGGTATGCAGGTTTCGATGCCGGCATCCACACCATTTATATTGGCGAGGTGCTCGGTGCTTGGAAGCGTTAGGTGGCAGTAAGACTATGGTCTTCAAGAATGGGCGTAGCGTACTATCTCGCCATAGATGCCGCGGGTGTTGCCGATACCTTCCAGCAGTCCAAATCCTGGGGAGGGGTTGCCCTCAATGAGCAGTGGTCCTGTCTCAGTGACGGCCACGTCCCACCCCACATAGCGCAGCTGTGGCACCACACGGGCTGCCTCTTCCACCAACTTTAACACCTCCGTCCAATAGGGTATTTTCTTGCCAATCATGACGATGTTGGTGCCAGGATGGATGAATATGGGCCTGCGCATGTTGGTGACTTGTATGCCATATGCCTCTATTAGGCCATTGTCGATATTGACTGGGTAGCCCACTCCGCCGGCACTGAAGTTGTCCACTACCGAGTTGCCGATGCCGCACCGGAGGGCGGCGGTGAGTATATGTGGATTGCCTTGGTTGTCGACCATGGTGATGACCCGGATGGTGTTGACGGAGTGGCCGCCGAAGACAAGGTCGGGATGTTGCACCACACATTCTTCTATTATCAGGTCTTTGCCGACAATCTCATTCACCTGCTGCCCAAGCGATGGGGAGGCTTCCAGTATGAAGATGCCTATGCCCGCCTCGCTGGCATTGGGTTTGACAATGACCCGGGTGAGGCGGTTGACAAAGGCGGTGATCTCTTCGGCAGTGGCGTTGCCGCAGTAGAGCCAGTCCCGTCGGATATATTTTTCAAACCGCTGGTTGAACTCGTTCTTGTTCTGTGTGAAGTGCATGTATTGGGGGTCGTTGTACTGCAACGTTTTCTTGTTGTGGCCGCCGGTCATGGTCCTCTCTCGGTCGAAAGAACGCAGCTTGTAAAAACTCATTTCAGAGTATTGATAGCAGCGGCAACCATAACGCCAGTTACAATAAAGGCAGTCGAAAAAATGATAGAGGACAGATTTGTGCGTGAGGACTGACGCCGTGCGGGCGGCATCAATCCGGGCTTTAATGAATTTGCTTATTGGGTTCATCTATGTAGTTCGTTGACTTGTTTCTACTATCTTTCGCGCAGGCTGACGGCAAAACCTCCGCAGGGGGCCATGCGCAGTTTGAGTGTGGTCTTAGAGGTGACTTTTTGAGTGGTGATGGTGTAGGCTTGGGGATTGTAGGAACTACCGGGAATTCCAGAGGCGTTTTTGGCATCAGAGTAGATGACGGCATCGTATGATACGCCGGGCTTGAGGAAGTCCAGCTTCACCTTCACCTCGCGGGCGTTCTCATCGGTCACCCCTCCCACATACCAGACATCTTTCGGTGTGGCACCCTTCAGGTCGGCAGCGGTGGCCGTCTCGGGTAGGGCATAGACGAAGCGGGCCGCATTAGACAGCATGTCCTTCTTGCCGTCGGTTAATTGGGCTACACCTTCGGCGGCTTTGTTTAGGGTGGCGGTTTTGGGGTGGCGTGCCGTGACAATATAGTCGCCAGGCTCGGCCATCAGGTAGAGGGAGGTATCCCAATCCACGGCCACGTCCTTGATGAATTGGAAGGCATCCATGAAGGGGGCGTAGTGCTCGGGGAAATCTGCAGCCATCTGCAGGGGGGAGTAGAAGGTAACATACAGCCCCAGTTGGTTGCAGATGGTGTGGCGCATCTGGTTGCCCTTGCCCCAGCTGATGATTTTGCCCATGTCGGTCTCAAAAATGCCGGGCGTATAGTCCATCGGACCTCCTTGCAGACGGGTGAAAGGCAGTATGGTGGTGTGTCCGGGCTTGATGGCACCGCGAAATTCGGTCCCCATGGCACTCTCGTTGCCAATCATGTTGGGCCAGGTGCGGCACAGACCCGTGGGGCGCACCGCCTCGTGGGCGTTGACCATGATATGGTGGCGGGCAGCCTCGGTGACGGCATAGTGATAGTGGTTGATGATGGGCTGGCTGTAGTGATGCTCGCCGTGGGGCACAATTTTGCCCACATATCCGCTCTTGACCGCATCATAGCCGTACTGGTTCATCAGATTGTAGGCACGTTCCATGTGGCGCTCATAGTTCGACACCGAGGAACTCGTCTCGTGGTGCATGATGAGGCGGATGCCCTTCTGGTGAGCATAGCGGTTGAGTTCCGGCAGGTCGAAGTCGGGGTAGGGGGTGAGGAAGTCGAAGACATAGTCCTTCTCCTTGCCGTACCAGTCCTCCCAACCTATGTTCCACCCTTCGATGAGGACGGCGTCGAAACCGTTCTCCGATGCAAAGTCTATGTATCGCTTCACGTTGGCCGTATTGGCAGCATGGCGGCCGTGGGGGGTGCAGTGCTCATAGTCGGTCACGCCCAGTTTTACTGACGGATAGTCATTGGTAATGCTCCAGCAATTCTTGTCGCTGATCATCTCCCACCATACACCCATGTATTTCACCGGGTGAATCCAGCTGACATCCTCCAAAGCACACGGCTCGTTGAGGTTGAGAATTAGTCGCGAGCGCAATACATCGGTGGCCTTCTCGCACACCTGCACCGTGCGCCAGGGTGTCTTGCAGGGGGTCTGCAGACGCCCCTTGTAGCCGGTGGCATCGGGGGTCAGATGGGTGCGGAAAACATTATGGGTGTCGTCGTAGTCGAGGTTCATGGTTGGATAGTCGAGTACCGCGGCTTCGTGAATATTGATGTACAGGCCGTCGTCAGTTCTCATTTGCAGGGCGGTCTGCACGCCGGTTTCGGAAAAACTTTCCCATGGCCATCCCCCGCCTATCTGTGCGCTGGTGTGGAGACTGCGAATCTGCGAAAGGCGGCTCTCGGTGTAGTTGAACTCCTGTGTGTCGTAGTCGCCCGGAATCCACCATGCCGTGTGGTCGCCCGCCATGGCAAACTCGGTCAGTTCCTCTTTTATCCAGAAATATACCAGTGCGTTGAATTTCGGGTCCTCTGCACGGCGGGCCTTTACCTCCATCGGAAACTCATAGCGGAAGCCCAACCCGTCGTTGTAGAGGCGGAAACGTATCTGCATCACCGAGGGGCGTGTGTCGGTCGAGTGGTCCATGCTCTGCACCGTGCCGGCAGGTTGCTCTAGGGTGACCAACAGCTCGTTATATTGGTTGCGGATGGTGCCTTCCTCGCCCCACACAGGGTGCCAGAACTCGTCTTTGTAGCAACGTTCCACGGCGCGGACCACAAAGGCGTGAGCCAAATCGTCGCGCCACTCCAGCGTGAAACCCATCTGCGAGGGTAGTACCACGGCCTTGGCACCGCGCTCCAGCGAGTATTGCGGAACGCCGTCCACCACCGCAAAACGCAACAACAACTGTCCGTCAGGACTTTTCAGAGTGAGTGCCCCTGCGGGCATAGGCCGAGCCGTTGAGCTGCCCAAGCCCCACGCGGGCATGGACATCATCATGGCCATAAAACAAAACAGAAACAGTCGTATTTTCATGTAGTTAATATATTAGTTTATACTTTTTCTGAATTGCAAATATACATTTTTTTTACAAAATACGGCTAATTGTACTTCAAACCTTCCGTCGGCTGAGTCCCATAGGCTCCTTTTCTGCACCAAGGCTTTTCTCAACGCTCGTTTCTTCGCCACACTATCATCGCTTTATAGCCGTTTACTAAGCGGCTGTGTAGCGAGTGGGTGACGGGTTTGTAGCTAATTGTAAGTGAACGGAAACCGTATCTTCTTTCAATTCTGAGCTCTAAAAACTGAATTCTGATTGGCTGCCGCAGCAACCCCAACCGTATAATTCTCAACGTTCAATTCTCAACTCCCAACTCTGAGTCCCACATTTGGTTTTTTTTGTGTATTTTTGCAAAGCAATTATTTGTTATGAGGGGGTGCCGAACAGGGCGTTTCGTCTTGACTGTCACCCTTTTTTGAGTTTTTAGATGATGAACCAGAAGATTGAAATCATGGCCCCTGTGGGGAGCTACGAGAGTCTCAGTGCCGCCATTCAGGCGGGGGCCGACGCTATTTATTTTGGAGTGGGACAGCTGAACATGCGGTCGCGCTCGGCAGCCAATTTCGACTTGGAGGACTTGTCCAAGATTTGTCGCATTTGCCGCGAGCACGCCATCCGCACCTACCTCACCGTCAACACTATCATATACAACGACGAAATTGAGCAGATGCACGCGCTGGTGCAGGCGGCCAAAGAGGCCGGGGTCAGCGCCATCATCGCCTCCGACATGGCTGTCATCACCTACGCCAACAGCATTGGCGTAGAGGTGCATATCTCCACCCAGTGCAATATCTCCAATGTGGAGGCGGTGCGTTTCTATGCCCAATTTGCCGATGTGGTGGTCACCGCGCGCGAGTTGCCGCTGAAGCAGGTGGCTGAGATTACACAGTTCATCCGCGACAACGACATCCGCGGACCGAAAGGGGAGCTGGTGCAGGTGGAGGTCTTTGCCCACGGGGCTCTCTGCATGAGCGTCAGCGGCAAGTGCTACCTCAGTTTGGACGAGTACAACTATAGCGCCAACCGCGGAGCCTGCCTTCAACTCTGCCGCCGCAAGTATCTGGTCAAGGACGTGGAGTCCGACACCGAGCTCATCGTCGACGGCAAATATATCATGTCGCCCAAAGACCTCTGCACCATCGGTTTCCTCGACAAGGTGGTCAAGGCCGGGGTGCGGGTGCTAAAGATTGAGGGTCGCGGCCGCAGTGCCGACTATGTGAAGGTGGTGGTGGAGTGCTATCGCGAGGCGTTGGATGCCATTGCCGATGGCACCTACACGCCGGAACGCATCAGCCAGTGGACCGAACGGCTGGCCACGGTGTTCAACCGTGGCTTCTGGGACGGCTACTATCTGGGCCGCAAGATGGGCGAGTGGAGCGAACGCTACGGCTCCCAAGCCACCGAGAACAAGGTCTTTCTGGGCAAAGTGACCAATTACTACAATCGCCCCCAGGTGGCTGAGATGAAGATTGAGACCGCTGAGCACCTGCGCGTAGGCGAAGACCTGATGGTGATTGGGCAGACCACTGGAGTCTACCGTGCCACCGTGGAGGAACTGCGCCTGGGCGATACCGCCCAGCCCGTGCCCGAGGTGGGCCAAGGCGATGTCTTCAGCGTCAAGACCACCGAGATGCTGCACCGCGGCGACAAACTCTACCGGGTCGACAGGGTAATTGACGAGTTTTAAATAGTGCTATTATTGAAGAAAAGTTTGCCTATTAGAAAAAAAATCGTATTTTTGCATCTTAATAGTTAGTGTTAAGTAATATTAGTACTGTGTGTAATATGTTAATAATCAATATGCTACCCCCCCCTCCCTCAAGAAAGAATAAGGGGGGCGTTAGGCAGAGACAAAATGGCAGGGGCAAATACGCCTTCGCTATCACTCTTTTTTAATTATGTACAATCTCTTACTGCCTTTTTAAGGTGGGGTAAGGGGTGCGATGTTATGCATATTCCATTCAGAAAACGCAAACTAATCGAACAATATTATGAATCGAGAATGCAGGGAGGTTTACAGCCCTCCGAGAATTAAAACTGTTGATTTCGTGGTGGAGATGGGGCTCGGCGTGTCCTCCACACGGTTTGAACCCTTGTTTTGGGATGACGATATGCCGGGAAGCCGTTCCAGTGCTTTTGAGCGTGATGACTGGTCTAGCAGTGGCAACAACACCACCTCGTATGAGATGGAACGGTGGTAAAATTTTAAAATAAAAAGTAAAAGGTAAAAACTAAAAAGTATTAGACATGACTAAGAGAATATATACTTCAATGATATTTGGCCTGATGGCTGGTGTAGTGATGCTGGCAGGCTGCAAAAGAGAGTACGGCACTGTTACCCTGGGTGCTAATATCGATAATGGCAGGGATGCCAAGGTGTATATTGACGACCTGACCCCCTGTTGGCACAACAATGATCTGATACGGGTCAACAACCAAACCTGCACCACCAGTGCGGCTCTGGGCTCATCGGCACAGATAACCGATGTGGTGGAGAGCAACCACTACCGCGCCATCTATCCTGCCGACATTGTGGGCGATGTGGACATCTCCAGCAGTAGCTCTATTGCCGTCACCTTGCCTCACGAACAAATATACGAAGTGGACAGCCGTGGTGACCAGAAGGTGAAGGTGCCGATGGGGGCATACTCATCCAGCGAGTCGCTGACCTTCCATAACCTCTGTCCGCTCATCAAGGTGGTGGTCAGCAATCGGATGGATAATGACTTCGTCCTTGACCACATTACCGTTACAGCTGCTACCTCCTACCTCAGCGGGTTGTGCAGTGCCAGCGTGACGGGAAGTCCGAATGACCATATTGGAACGATGGTACCGTCGTCGGCAAGCCACGACGTGTCGTTGGTATTCCCTGCTGGCAACAGACCCACCATAGGCCGCGGGGACAGGGACACCTACGTCTATTACATCGTAGCACCAGAGTTTGGTGGGGACGAAGGGGAAGATGTGACCATCACGATTTATTCTACCACTGGTCATTATGCCACGTTTGAGAAACGTGCGTCACTCCGTCACAACAGAATGGCGGAAGTAAGCCTTACGGTGGGGCAGTGGAATATAGACCCGCCTTCGGGCGATGGTGTGTTGCCAGGGGCATTCTCGGTGAGTGCCACGCAACAGGTTCATTTCTCTCAGGGCAATCTGCAGTACCAGGCCAGCACCGGTACTTGGCGTTTTGCTGAGCATCAGTATGATTATGTGGGGACGCAAATTGCCGATGATTATGGATGGTACGGAGGTAATGTCAGCGGAAGTGATAACCGCAATATCAGTTCAACCTACAGCGGTTGGATAGACCTCTTCGGTTGGGGCACGGGCAACAATCCCACATTGGTCTCCACCAATAATACAGACTATAGCACTTTCGTTGATTGGGGCAGCAAAGCCATCAGCAATGGGGGCAACGCAGTCAATCAGTGGCGCACTTTGACAACATCTGAGTGGGACTATCTCCTCAATAGCCGCACGAATGCCTCATCCAAACGTGGCACTGGCAACATTAACGGTGTGGGTGGACTGATTATCCTGCCCGACAGTTGGACACTGCCTTCGGGGTGTCCTCAGTTCAATTCTGGCTACGCATTCTATCATGATGATTGGACGCATAACAGCTACACACTTGCTCAGTGGGCGCAGATGGAGTCAGCTGGTGCAGTATTCTTGCCTGTGGCGGGCGACCGCCGCGGCACGAATGTCCGCTATGTGGGCGCCGGCGGCTGCTATTGGTCGTCCTCGCCCAACACTGAGCTCGGCGCGTACCTCATGCGCTTCGGCAGCGACCATCTCAACGCGACGAGCAACATCGATCGCTTCGTCGGGTTCTCTGTACGCCCCGTTCGCTGACGCAGACATGGCTATGGCTCGGTCTCGAGAATGGATTCTCGGACTCTCGCCTTACGCCATGTTGCAGACATGGCTATGGCTCGGTCTCGAGAATGGATTCTCGGACTCTCGCCTTACGCCATGTTCAGGATTAAATTATTAAATTATTAATTTTTGTCGGAGGCAGTCTCCGCTGCCTCCGACTTTTCGATAAAAAGTCATGTCAATCATCCATGAAATACATTCCGCAGATGCCGGTTTGGAATGCAGATGTTGTACAAAGCTTCCATGTAGAGAGTAAAATATACTGCGTAGACGGGATGTTGACGAGTATTAGTGCTGATTGTAGGTCAATTTTTTTGCCAATCAAAATAATTGTTGTATCTTTGCAAAAAATATATCTACATAATGGAATTGGATGGTTTTATAAAAAACGCTGACAAGGAGTCTGTTATGAATCCTTCATATTGTTTCATGTGCATCGGTCTTTCTCAGGTTGAGCATGAAAAAATAGAGAAGGGCGATGAGTTTGTAACGGTTCCTTCCGCAGAATTAAAACGACTGCGAGTGGATGCATACCCATTCCTCATGTGGCGGTCTACATGATGAGTTATTATCCCTATCGTTTTGTTATGAATTATAAGGGCGGAGTTGATGACCCATACGCCCAGAAGATTTTATATACTTTTAATTCTCCCCGCTCGCACCAAGGTTATATGGCAACCTATGTGTCCGAGGAACATTTCGAGCATCGGTTTAATATTAAAAAGAGTACGTATATTTTGCTGCGTCGAAAGGCGATGCAAGAGAACCCAAACCTCGAACACCAGATTCAAGAGAGGTTCATCCAATTATATCCTTATTTTGAATAGCGTATGGACGAAGTGCGCATATATCACACCCCGTGGGGGGGCAAAGCCTGGTGGGCAACCTTGGTGATGCTGGTGCTCTTTGGCGTTTTCGTATGGATTTTGGTGGATTACCCTATTGTTAGTAACCCTGGGGTGATATGGTTCTGTCTGATTGCCACCGGCGTTATGGGGCTGTTCTTTCCCTTGGTTGCCTTGTGGGAGCGGTTGGCACAACGTCCGGCCGTGACTGTCTTGAAGGACAGGATTATATGCCATGCACTTTGGAAAACGCACATATACCGCTTTGCCGACGTTGAAGGGTTTAGGTACTACAAGATGGACTTGGGTCGGACAAGCCAGGAGTTTGTCACCATCCACTTTTACAAGCAGGTGTCAGAGCGGAAGTTGCAGGATGTTTCAAAGTTTGCACGTGCCATAAGACAGTTCAACACAAGGCTCTCAGGTTCGCAGGAGTCCATCGGGGCTTCAACCTTGACTATGAAACCACAGGCGTTGTGTGACCTGCTGAATCAAAGACTGAAAGAATACAAGAAAGGTTGATAGCCTATGACGACAGAACAGGAACAGGCCTTGCAACTGGCCACCGAAGCGGGACACATCCTTCTCGAAAACGGCGCGGAAATCAGCCGCGTGGAGGAGACTATGACCCGCATTGCGGGGCATTACGGCGTGGAGGATGAGAGTTTCTTTGTGCTGAGCAACGGCATCATTGCCACGGGTCAACACTATGCTCGCGCCGAGTTTATCCCTATCAAAGGCACACAGCTGTCTCGCGTGGTGGAGGTGAACCAGTTGAGCCGCGACGTGTGCGCCGGCCGGTGCTCCCTGGACCAGTTGTCCTCCCGGTTGGATGCTATCCGCCATAGCACAGCAAAGCCTTGGTGGGAGCAGATAGTGGGCATTGCTGTGGGCGTTTCGGCCTTCAGCCTGCTCTTTGGCGGCAGCTTGATGGATGCGGCCATTACGTTTGCGGTAGGGGTGCTGCTGGGTTGCTTTATGACATTCTTGATGCCCCACATGTCTCGTTTTTTTGGCAACGTGGTGGGCGGCCTGGTGGGTGGTATGTTTTGCATTGTGGCCTCTCGGTTGGGGTTGGGCGAGCACCTGCCCAATATGATTATTGGCACCATCATTGCCCTGGTGCCGGGGGTGCCGTTCACCAACGGCATTCGCGACATTGCCCATGAGGACTATATTGCCGGGGCCACCCGTATGCTGGATGCCTTTATGATGTTTCTCTGTATTGCCTTAGGCGTGTGTCTGGCATTCATCATAGACGGACGACTGCATCATGGGCTACTGCAGTTGGGGGCGCCCGCTGTGGACTACTATGCGGCAGGCTGGGTCTTCCAGTTGCCAGCCGCATTGCTGGGCACTATCGGTTTTTCGGTACTCTTTGGGGCTCCGCGCCGCTATTATGTGGGGTGCGGAATCTGTGGCATGGCGGGTTGGGCGTTATTCCTGTTGCTCAATGGCGATATACGGGTGGCACTGTTTCATCTTTCACCTGCCGAGTCGGCTCTGTTTGCCGCCATGCTGGTGGCTTTGCTGTCGCAATTGATGGCACAAAAGTGGCACTGCCCCACGACGTTGTATCTTATATGCGGCATCATACCATTGGTGCCGGGAGGGGCTATCTTCTGGACGGCCTATTATATGGTAGCCAGCCGATTGGGCATGGCTGCCGCCACGGGTTTTGTGGCCATCAAGGTGACTATCGCCATTGCGGTGGGCATTATACTGGCAGGCGGAATAGTGCGCATTGCTACTTCACTGAATAAAATGAGAATTAGTAATAAAGTAAAAGGTAAAAACTAAAAACTATAAGGTGGGCGGGAGCCGCGATAACTATTAACTAATCACTATTAACTAATGGGGACTTCTATAAATCACCCAGAAGGGGTGAGACTATTAATAACACGGTACAAGCCGAAGGCGCAGTGCCGTGATACTCAGACGTCAGTAAACTGCGTCCCGACGGGACGCGACAATGGAAACAAATAAATAGAAC
>ODAI013868398.1_pt1 | contig 11023 bp, 4 predicted proteins | sample 1539321 | NCBI WGS metagenome assembly ODAI01 (sample SAMN02144231, study PRJEB22623) | gut metagenome | biome: sheep rumen | host: Ovis aries | place: New Zealand | reverse complement strand
GAGGCTGGTTCATATATTCTTCGCTGCTGAAGGGCACCTCCATTGAGAGAATGTGCAGGAATTCCTCCTTACAGCTCTGGTAGTCGGTAGAGTTCTCGATGATGTTGACCACACGGTCCCAGATGATGTTGGCGATATCCATACCGATACGCTCACCCATCAGGGCGTGGCGGCGCTTCTCGTAGATCACGGTACGCTGCTTGTTCATCACGTCATCGTACTCAATCAGGCGCTTACGGATACCGAAGTTGTTCTCCTCGACCTTCTTCTGGGCGCGCTCGATACTCTTCGATATCATCGGACTCTCGATCATCTCGCCGTCTTTGAAGCCGAGCTTGTCCATTACGTTGGCGATTCGCTCAGAGGCGAACAGACGCATCAGCTTGTCTTCCAGTGAGACATAGAATACAGAAGAACCCGGGTCACCCTGACGACCTGCACGACCACGCAACTGACGGTCAACGCGACGGCTCTCATGGCGCTCCGTACCGATGATGGCAAGACCGCCGGCAGCCTTCACCTCTGGCGTAAGCTTGATATCGGTACCACGCCCTGCCATGTTGGTAGCAATGGTAACGACACCCTTGCCGTTGATGCTCTTACCTGCCTCTGCCACGATGAGCGACTCCTTCTCGTGCTCCTTGGCGTTAAGCACCTGTGCCGTAACGCCGTTGCGCTTCAAGATGTTATAGAGCAACTCTGATATCTCCACTGAGGTAGTACCCACGAGAACCGGACGACCGGCATCGCGCATTGCGATAACCTCGTCAACCACAGCCTTATATTTCTCACGCGCAGTCTTATACACGCGGTCGTTCATGTCTATACGCTGCACAGGACGGTTTGTTGGTATCTCTACTACGTCGAGCTTATAGATGTCCCAGAACTCGCCAGCCTCGGTAGAAGCCGTACCGGTCATACCAGCCAACTTGTGGTACATACGGAAGTAGTTCTGCAGTGTGATTGTAGCGTATGTCTGTGTGGCAGCCTCCACCTTCACGTGCTCCTTGGCCTCGATAGCCTGATGCAGTCCGTCTGACCAGCGACGGCCTTCCATGATACGGCCGGTCTGCTCGTCCACGATCTTAACCTCCATCACGCCGTCGTTATTTGGAATGACCACATACTCATCATCCTTATTATATAATGAGTAAGCCTTCAGCAACTGCTGCAGGGTATGTACGCGCTCTGACTGCTCAGAGAAGTGATTCAGGCGCTCGTCTTTCTTTGCCAGTCGCTCCTCGTCGCTGAGGGTTTTGTCAGCCTCAAGTGCAGAAAGCTCTGATGTAATGTCAGGAATGACGAACAGTTCCTTGTCGTCCACCTGCTGTGACAGCCATTCCACGCCCTTGTCGGTAAGGTCGGCAGAGTGAAGTTTCTCATCCACAACGAAATACAACGGAGCGATAGCCTCAGGCATCTTACGGTTATTGTTCTCCATGTATATCTCCTCGGTGGCAAGCATGCCCGACTTGATACCGTCCTCTGAAAGATACTTCACCAACGGAGTGTTCTTTGGCAGAGCCTTATATGAGCGATACAGAGCAAGGAAGCCCTCTGCCACCATATCCTTGTTGTTAGCCTTCTGGCCGTCACTTATCTTCTGCTTAGCCTCAGCAAGGAGCTGTGTGGCAAGCTTGCGCTGTGCGCCAACCAGTTTCTCCACCAATGGCTGGTACTCCTCAAACATCTGTATGTCGCCCTTTGGCTGCGGACCAGATATGATAAGTGGTGTACGTGCATCATCGATAAGCACAGAATCGACCTCATCGACAATGGCATAGTTATGCTTGCGCTGCACGAGGTCTTCCGGATGCATTGCCATATTGTCACGCAGGTAGTCGAAACCGAACTCATTGTTCGTACCGAACGTGATGTCTGCCTGATAAGCCTTACGGCGCTCCTCAGAGTTTGGCCTGTGCTTGTCAATGCAGTCCACAGACAGTCCGTGGAACATATAGAGAGGGCCCATCCATTCAGAGTCACGCTTTGCGAGGTAGTCGTTCACCGTCACCACGTGTACGCCGTTACCTGTCAGGGCATTGAGGAACACAGGGCATGTAGCCACCAGTGTCTTACCCTCACCCGTCGCCATCTCGGCAATCTTACCCTGGTGCAACACCGTACCACCGAAGAGCTGTACGTCATAATGCACCATCTCCCACTTCAGGTCATTGCCGCCTGCAGTCCAGTGGTTGTGGTATATAGCCTTGTCACCGTCTATCGTGACGAAATCCTTCTCCGGGTCTGATGCCAGTTCACGGTCAAAGTCAGTGGCGGTAACCACAGTCTCCTCGTTCTCAGTGAAACGGCGAGCCGTATCCTTAACGATAGAGAAAGCCACAGGATACACCACGTTGAGTGCCTCCTCCAGCTTGTCCAGCGCCTCCTTCTCCAGTTTGTCTATCTGGTTGAATATAGGTTCACGCTCGTCTATTGGTGTCTGCTCAATCTTGTCCTTAAGTTCAGCTATCTGCTTCTTCTGTTCAGCACAAGAGTTTTGTACGAACTGCTGTATCTCCTTGCTCTTTGCACGGAGTTCATCATTGCTGAGTGCTTGTATGGCAGGATAGGCAGCCTTCACCTTATCTACGAGTGGCTGGATTTTCTTAATGTCGCGGCTTGACTTGTTGCCAAAGAGAGCCGAGAGTATTGAATTGAAGTTCATATCTTATTGTTTTATTTTTTCTATGTTAGTATTCCCACTTGCTTTTAGTAAAATCTGAAATGCAAAGTTAGTGATTTTTTTTCAAACCGCCAAAATTATGTAAGAAAAAGTGCGTCAGGGCTATTAATTGCAAAGACAATGCCACTAAATACATGCCTTCAGCATATCTCTGCCAGAGGCCTGCCACAAAGAACACCACCAGGCAGCCTGTGACGATAGCAAATGTATATTTGTTTCTGAACCTTGGCATGCAGATAAACGGCAATAATGGATTCAGCACAAGTATCTGGAAATTAATACGTACCGTAGGGTGTTGTGAGAATACCATCGCCAGCAATATCAATCCTGCAAGACCATATACACATACCACTCCGTACTCTATCTTTTCATACACTTTCTTGCGTGTCACACAATGAGCCACGCACAGTGCCAAGATGACACCGAAGAACACACTTGCACACTGCATCGGTGTCAGAGGAAACGCCGGCGTTTCATTAAACACCGTAGGATGTGTCGATGGCAACAGCCATGTTGACTCACCGACGAGTCTCTCCACCTTGCCGCCCTGACGCTTCACCACGGCATCGTCGAAATCAATCATCAGCACCTGTGGCAGGAACTCACGCTCCGCAAACGTAGTATTTTCATCTGCCTGAACGCCCAGCAGCAAGTCATTTCCTGCTGCCGCCCAGCGGTGCGTACCGGCCTTTGAGTGTATCAAGTCGCGGAAAGAACGCTCACCCTCCCGCAAGCCTTTCTGCTTATATTCCACCTTGCCGTCCAGGGCATCGAGTATCATGTCCCTTGCCTTCGTCGTGCAGTTGTTATAGAAGAAGTTATATCTATACACCACATTCTCAGGAAGGGCATTCTCCCTTAAAGCCTCCAGCAGACGCTGCTTCTCCTGCGCCGTCATGTTCAGTCGCTGCTGCATGACGCCACTGCCATAGTAGTCATACTCGGCAAGGAACTGCTGCATGTCGGTGACGCCCATCATATAGTCGGTCAGTCCGAACACGAAGCGCGGCACGAAGAAGTCTGCCTTACTGTTAAAGATACCATAATTCACCGCAATGTCAGTGTTGGCATTCCTGTCGGTAATCCTTATGGCAGTATGTCCGTAGAGGCTATACACCTCATCATGGGGCTCACATGTCAGCAGCGCCACCTCCACACTGTCAAAATAGCACAGCGCCGAGTCCTGCCTGCTCTCCTCTCCCCTCGCCGTCACGGCCACAGCCTCTGTCACCATTATCAGCAGCAGCACGAGGAACCTTGATATCACGTTATTATTCATTCTGATTATTTTTCGCAAATATTGAGTTGCAAAAGTAATAATAATTTCTGAGACGGCAAAATATTTACAAAAAAGTTTTGTCATTAATTATATAATGTGTAACTTTGTACGCAAAAGCATAACCACACACTAAAAGATATGAAAAAGATACTACTGACTATTCTTACGGCAACCATCTCTACATTTGCCCTACATGCCCAACCCCCTAAATATTCATCTCTCACCGTCAGCCAACTACTTGAGCTGTCGAGCAGCGGAGACGCCTGTGCCACTGATGCCATAGGCGACTGCTACGCACATGGCAACGGCGGTGTGAAGATCGACAAGGACGTGGCATACACATACTATAAGAAATCCATCCCCGGACTGGAGCAGATGGTTCTTGAAGGCAATGCAGAGGCCATGAACCGTCTTGCCGGCAACATCATGAACAAGGATGTCTATGGCAAGGAAGACCCTGCACGCGCCTTCAGCCTCTACAGCAAGGCTGCCGAGATGGGGCATGCCGCAGCACAGAACAACCTCGGCATCTTCTACCAGTTTGGTTATAACACCGGAGTTGACTATGGCAAGGCTTTCATCTGGTATCTCAAATCTGCCGAACAGGACTATGCGCCTGCCATGCTCAGCCTCGGCTTTATGTATGAGTCTGCACAAGGTATGGAGAAGGACATGGACAAAGCCATTGAATGGTATGAGAAGGCGGCAGAGAAGGGTAATAACACTGCCATCGGCAACCTCGCCTACATCTACTGGTACGGCAAGGACGGCGTCGTAGAAGACAAGACCAAGGCACGCCATTACTATCAGCTTCTTGCTGACAAAGGCGATGCAGAAGCCCTCAACTACGTCGGCTACTGCTATTACGAGGGCATTGCAGGCGTAGAGCAAAACGACAGTATTGCCCTGACGTATTATATAAAGTCTGCCAATGCCGGCGATGCTCTCGGTCAGTACAACATCGGACACAGCTACCAGTATGGCAGGGGCACAAAGATTGACTATACCAAGGCTTTCACATGGTATGAGAAGTCGGCCATGCAAAACAGCCCTTACGGGCAGACCGCACTCGGCAACTGCTACCGTTCCGGCATCGGTGTAACCAAAAACGCATACCAGGCTTCCGTATGGTATCAGAAGGCTGCAGACCAAGATCATGCTGACGCTATCAACAAACTCGGTGAGCTTTACAGGGATGGCAACGGAGTATTCCGCAATGTCAACAAAGCTGCCGAACTCTTCAGACGCGCTGTGAGACTGGGTGATGAGAATGCCCGTCGAAACCTCGAAAGCCTTGGAAAATAGTTGAGGGATGAGGGCTGAAGGTTGAAGGTTGAAAGTTGAGAGTTGAGAGCGGAAAGATGAAGGCTGAAAGATGAGAGTTGAAAGTTATCAGTAAAAAAGAGAAAAGAGGAAAGAGTTTTTTGAAAAGAAAAGCCCCCACTGATATTCGGCATCAAGGCTGAAAATCAGTGGGGGTTATTTGTTTTATTGTCAATCTTGAAGAGATGAATATCAGTACACTATAATTCATCTTCCACCTCGTTAAAAATCATCCTCGAAAGAATTTGATTTTATAACCATATCTCTTTGAGCTATTTGTTATCTTCTACGATAGTGTTTATTAGGTATATATCTGCGACCTCCACTTTGTTGAGTAGATGAATATATCGGTGTACCAGTATTCTTCGCACGTCTGCGGTTCTCTCGCATCCGTTCAATGTCTTGGGCAGTCATATCCTCTGTAACGAGAATGCCGGGAGGTGTGAGGTCTCCAAAACGAGTTTCAAAGAAGTCACAACCAGCTTCATTGTTTGTACAAGTGAACGAGCGATAGAGAACGCCATTTGATGAAGTTCCATCCTTGACAGGTACTATTTTGCCTTCAAGACATTTTGGGCAAAGATACGAGCCTATTTCAAGTTTCATCAGGAACTCGCTAATGAAGGGTGAAGGTCGCTGCTGGTCATAAAGGATATACATCCTTTTCTTTGCACGAGTCATTGCCACATAGAACAAACGGCGTTCTTCTGCAAATGGGTATTGTTCGCTACGGCTTAATACAAAGTCTAATATTGGGTCATCCTCTATCAATGAGGGAAATCCGTATGCGCCCTGATTACATTTGACAAGAATAACATGGTCGGCTTCCAGACCCTTTGCTGAGTGAACGGACAAGAAGAATATATCCCGTCCTGCAATAGTAACCTTAATACGATTGTCGCTATGGTCAATCTTACCTTTGAAGCCTACCGACATGGCATCATAGTTATATCGTCCCATAAGGAGAACGCTTTCACCCTTTGGTAGAGACGTTACGATTTCCTCAACTTTCTTCAAAACTCCATCATCCTCTGACTCACATTTAACGAACTTCAAGTAGGTTTTCTTTTGGTCGCCCTCTGGTGTTTTGATAGTTTTCTCTTTTTGGGCAGGATTCTTCATCACGAAAGCGGATGACTCATCTATGAGTGGCTGATGGAAACGATATGTTGTTTCAATCTTGCACAGTTCTGTAAATCCGAAGTACTGTTCAAAGTCATAGAACAGAGCCATGTCACTACCAGCAAAGCGGAAGATACTTTGCCAGTCATCGCCCACGCAATAGAGCTTTGTCTTGGGCTTTTCCGAACGCAAAGCCTGTAACAGCTTATATCTATCTACAGATATGTCCTGGAACTCGTCAACAAGAATATAATCATAGTGTTTCCACAGTCCTTCGCGGCAGAGGGCTGTTGCCTGTATGATGGCATCCGTGAAGTCAATTTCAAAATTCTTCTCCAGTTCTTCCTGATAAGCATCGAAGAAAGGTTTCACAACTTTGGTAAGAATGTACTTGTTACGCTTCTCATTGACAGTCATCATGTGACCTTCCTCCGTGGGCAGTGTTTCAAGCAAACCATCGATGGTCTTTTCATTGGCTTTCATCAAAGTGATGAAGGAGAGAAGCAGGGTGAACACCGTCTTTTCCATCTGGCGATTACGCTGTACCAACATTTCATACAATTCTTTGTCGGTACGTTGCCTGATTGGAACACCATATCTGGTTAACTGTTCGATGAGTTTCTGCTCTACAGTTCCATCATGAAAATCTGCACTTGTCGTTTCTATGAGGATTGTACGGTTCTGTCTGTGTGTCTGCCGTTTCCAATCAACACCCTCAATATATTTCTGGTTTGCTATCTTCCATCCTCCCTTTGTTCCTTCTCCAAACCAACGAGGTGTTTGCCCGTTACTGTCAATGGCAAAGTGTTCCAAATATATACGCTGCCACTGACCTAGGACATTCTTATAATAGATGGTGAAGTCTGGCTTGTATTGCCGACGTTCAGGTGTCCTTGTATTGATTGGGTAGTCACATTCATAGCGGAACATGATGCCTAACCGTGTCAGAATGGAACAAAGACGTTTCTCTTCCTCGCTTCGAGTGAAGATAATCTTTCCGTCCACATCTGGGAAAAGGGCTTGTATGCCATATTTCTTCTTGTCCTCGAAATATGTGAAAGCATCAATGTAATCATGCTCCAATTTCATGAGCGATTGGAGGTTGATAACATAATTATCGATGGCATTCAGGAAGTTTTCATCTTCGAGAATCAGCTTTCGAAAAACGTTGAGCGGCACATCAGCATTACATATTGATGGTGCTTGCCCTGTTACCTCTGCTATGATGTGATAGGCAAGGCTATGGAACGTGCCACTGCTCAAACCTGCAATCTGCATACGTTCAGACAGCTCGTTTGCAGCCTTCTTCGTGTAGGTCAGAAGGAGAATCCTTGCAGGATTGATGTGTTGCTTCTCCACCAAATATTTGGCTTTGCCTACTATGGTTGATGTTTTACCACTTCCAGCACTGGCTATCACCAGACAGTTATCTTCGAGTTTGACAATGGAATCCCTTTGCTGTGGGTCGAGCGGATATGTACCCAAAACATGGTCAAAGTACAGTTTATTAGCCTCCAGTTCCGATTTTACAAACTCTTTATTATGTGTGTCTCGCTCAGATTCTATCCGTTGAATAACGGCAGGTAATTCCTTGCTGTCACTATCTGTAACAAACTGGGCATACTTTGGGAAAACAATGTCAACTTTTTCCTTTATCTCGTTATACGATTCAATGAAGTCTTCAAGTTCTGAATGAGCGAAGTAATGTGCTGGATGCAACAAGGAACGGTAATCATCCATCACCTTGACTGCAACCTCCTTCAAATCATTGATGGCAGTATAAACTTTGTTATTCTCCTCTTTTTTGGTAGAGCAGTTGGCTATCAATGATTTGAAGGACGCAATGCCTGTTTCTTCGAAAATTTCATCATTGAAGTACTTGTGACTTTCAAGCTCTTCAATTCCATCAAAAAGTGATTGATGTCTTATCTTGAAGTCCTCTATGTCTTTATCCTCTACCAAATGAGTAGGAATGAACAAGCCTTCAATTTCCGTCTTCGCCCTTTCTACTTGACCGACCAATCCATCCACCAACTTACCGAACTTGCTTTCGCCCATCCTGCGAATGGCAAAGGTAACGAGGAAGAAGGCTACAGCTAAACTGCAAATAGCATAAAATGCTATCAGCATCGGCTGATCGGCTGGTAATATGGAGAAAATTCTATACATGTATAACAAATTGGATTATTACAGACATACGTCTTTGTATCTAAATTCCAGACAGAGTGCCATCTTTCAGTTCTGTGTGGATTTTTAAGGGATTCTTGGCTTTCATGACTTTGGCTCTATTCTTATGCGACGGGAAATTATTCGTAAATTCAGGAAAAACTCAAGCGCTCGTAACTCACTGATAATTAGTAATGAGCTTTTTTCAAGAATGTAAACACTATCACATCTTACATAATGCGTTTTAATAGAGGAATCCAAATGCCCACAACGGTATCTTTCTTAATGAGGCTGACTCTATGTCGTCTGCAACCACAAAAGAATTTTTCTGACCGTCCAACTGCCCGAAACCTTTGTCTGCTCCGCCAACCTCAAACACCATACTGCCGTCAATACGGAAATCTCCTTTCTTGTAACCTGCATATTCTACCACATGACCTGCAGAACTCAGCTGGTTTGCGAAAAATGCTTCCCTTACAGTTCCTATCTCTGGTCTGTTAGGGCTTAACGCATACAGCAGATTGGTATTGTCTAAGTAGATCTTGTCGGGTTTTTGCAGGTCTGTTATACTTTTTAGCTCCGTAAAAAGTCTGCGAATAAGGTTTGCTTCTTCCATATACACGAGATACTTAAGTACGGTGGGCCGGCTGATGCCTGTAGCTTTGGAGAGTTTCGCAATGTCAACTTCGTAGGGTGTCATTTGAGATATTACCTGCAACAGTGCCTTGACACTGCGTGTATTACCCACGTCAATGCCCCTGTGTTTTGTCAGTTCGACATCCACTATATAGTTAATGACATTCTCCAGACGGTTGTAGTATCCCAGCTTGCCTTCGAAGAAGAATGGGTAATAGCCAAACTGCAAGTAATTACGGAAATGTTCAAGTGGATGGCACAAGGATTTCACATACGTGCAATATTTGTTTGGTGACTTGAGCAGTTCCTCCAATGTGACTGGAGTTATGTCGAGACCTTTGTCAAGACGCAGGAATTCACGTAACGAGAGTCCTGGCATATCATATTCAAGAATACGTCTTGACAGATCTGCATGCCCGTCATTGATCTGAATAAGCGAAGAGCCGCTAAGTATCAGGTGCATATCACGATGCAGGTCGTATATCTCTTTTATCTCGCTACTCCATCCTTTGTATTTATGCACTTCGTCTATGAACAGATACTTACCGCCTATTTTGGCAAAATGGTCTGCAAGTTCAGTCAATGTGTGCGTAGAGAAATAGTTTGTGTCAGCCGAACAATATAGTACATGGCGATCGTCGGTGTCAAAGTTCTTCTTTATGTATTGCAACATTAAAGTTGACTTGCCAACTCCTTTCGGTCCTTTTATGACAAGTAGACGTGCATTCCAGTCTATATGCTGCATAATGCCGCGAATATACTCCATCGGGACATTTGCAAGGTAAGTGTCATGACGTTCAAACAATATATCCATATCAAGCAGTTTTTTAATTAAACACCTTTATGTGTTAAACGTGTTTTGCATTTTTGACAACAAAGTGTTAAATGCATTTTACACTTTTTGTTTAAAGGTGTAAAATGTGTTTTACACCTTGTCGATGCAAAATTAAGAAAAAAAACTGATAAAACAAAATGTTTTGTCAGTTTTTTGATTGGATGAATGAATAAAACGGGTAAAACTTGGAAAATATGTGTCCCACAGATTTCTCAGATGGACACAGATTTTTTTACATCTCTAATGATTCTTTTGTTGCCCTGCGGGCAAAAATCTTTGAAAAAATCTTTTTAAGAATCATTGGAGCCTGTAGGCTCAGAAATAAATTTTCAAACTACGCATTGAGAGTTTAACCGCGAATTATCGCAAATTTGCACAAATTATTCCTTCCTGATGAAAATTTGCGTGATTTAGTGTAAAGTGGTTATATATTTATTACTGAAGTTAAAAATCTGTGTTCATCCGAGCAATCTGTGGTAGGATTAAATGTGAAAGGTGAAAGGTGAGATTTCTGCTCCAAGGGAGCACAAAACAAAAATCACTTTGTCACAAAAAGCTCCTTTTTCCTTACACTTTGATTTTTTGCATCTCATTTTCCTTGAGATAAAAACTAGCGACGGGAATTTATTCGTAAATTCACGCAAAATTTCATTGCTCGCAACTTACTGATAATCAGCAACGGGATTTTTGCTGAATTGTAAAAGCTATCAAATTACGTCGTAAAAGCATAGCTTTTACAGTGTGAAAGCTATCGAATTAGTGTGTAAAAGCTATCGAATTACATCATGCGAGATGTCATTCTATGATTTAATCTGTTATTTTGGTAGTTTTAAGGGCTATTTTTGATGTCGTTCTTCTCCATTTCGGCTTTTCTTGTTAATTGCCCTGAAATATCAATATGTAAACCAAACTGTAGAAATACTAACAAAGTGTCACTAACAAGGACTGAAGATTAAAACATGGAAAAGAAAGACAG
>ODAI011475597.1_pt1 | contig 11023 bp, 9 predicted proteins | sample 1539321 | NCBI WGS metagenome assembly ODAI01 (sample SAMN02144231, study PRJEB22623) | gut metagenome | biome: sheep rumen | host: Ovis aries | place: New Zealand | reverse complement strand
TACGCCGCCGTGGAGGGGCGCGAAGCGTTGCCGCAAAGCGGCAATGACCGTTAGGGAACCCCGGAAGGGCGGTGGCGCAGAGGCATGTTTGCCGAATTAGCCGATAATTGACATGGTCGAGCCGGGCAAGTACCGTCCAAATTATTTTTGTTGATTATTCCATAGAATTTTCATATATTATATAGAACAGAAAGGCAACTTTTTGAACAACCCAAAAACTTGAGGGCTAATATGAGCGACGACAACGACAAGAATTCAAAAAAGGACGATGAGCCTTTTGATTTTTTTAGACTTAGCGTAGACGATGACAATAACGACGAAAAAAAGCCAAAGGGACGCAAACCTTTTCCTTTTCTAGTCGTTCTGGCAATAGTAGTAGGCGCAGTTTTGCTGATAAACATGTTCTTTTCCAGCAAACCAGACGACCTTGTTGATTTTTCCAAATTCCGGGGCTTAATAGAAAGCGGACGCATTACACGCATAGTAATTGCCGACCCCTATTATGTTGGCTACGGTCCAGAAAGCCAAGCAGCAGTTTCTGCGGAAGGCCAGAAGTGGTCTCCATTCGGCTTCTCTTCATCAGACGAAGATTCCGGCAGACCTGTTTACCGTACAAACGGCAAATGGTCAGAAGATTTTGAAAAGCTGCTCATAGAAAAAGGCGTTGAATACAAATTTGAATCCCGCCAGTCTGGGATTTTCATTCAGATTCTGTTCAACCTGCTTCCATTCATTCTGCTTTTTGCCATCTATTTTATTGCAATGCGCCGTCTTGGTGCAGGAATGAACAGCATGGGCATCTTCGGCGGCAACGGAAGAAGCAAGGCTGTGGACGAAGGTAAGGTAAAGACCCGCTTTAGCGATGTTGCCGGTGTTGACGAGGCAAAGGAAGAGCTTGTGGAAGTTGTGGACTTCCTTAAGTCGCCAAAGAAATATACGGACATTGGCGGAAAGATTCCAAAGGGTGTGCTTTTGGTTGGCCCGCCTGGAACCGGTAAAACACTTTTGGCACGCGCTGTTGCAGGAGAAGCGGGAGTTCCGTTCTTCCGCATTTCCGGCTCAGACTTTGTGGAAATGTTTGTAGGCGTTGGTGCAAGCCGTGTACGCGACCTCTTTAGGACGGCACGCGAAAAAGCCCCCTGCATTATCTTTATAGATGAACTTGACGCCATTGGTAAGAGCCGCATGAACAATCTTGGCGGAAACGATGAGCGCGAACAGACACTCAACCAGCTGCTTGTAGAAATGGACGGTTTTGACAACGAAAAAGGCCTTATCATCCTTGCCGCAACCAACCGCCCGGACATCCTTGATCCGGCACTTCTGCGCCCGGGACGCTTTGACCGCCAGGTTTCAGTTGACAAGCCGGATGTTAAGGGACGCGAGGCAATTCTCCGCATACATTCCAAGAACGTAAAGCTTGACCCTTCAGTAGACTTTGATTCCCTTGCACATGCAACCGCAGGATTCAGCGGTGCAGACTTGGCAAACATTGTAAACGAAGCTGCCCTTCTTGCCGTACGCGGTGGCCGCAAGCAGGTTACAATGCCGGACTTTGACGAAGCAATAGAAAAGACCGTAGTTGGCCTTGAAAAGAAAACACGCGTCATGTCCGAAGAAGAGCGCAAGAGCGTAGCAATCCACGAAACAGGGCACGCACTTGTAACAGTCTTTACAAAGAACACGTCTCCGGTACACAAGATTTCCATAATTCCACGCGGAGTCGGAGCCTTGGGCTACACAATGCAAAGGTCAGAAGAAGAAAAATTCCTTAACACGGAAAAAGACCTCATAAACGACATAGACATCCTCTTGGGAGGACGCGCGGCAGAGCAGATTTGCCTTGGAGTTGTGGACACCGGGGCTGCAAACGACATTCAGCGCGCAACAGGAATCATCCGCAGCATGATTACCCAGTACGGCATGAGCAAAAAGTTCTACAACGTAACGCTTGGAAAGAGCGGCCGCGGCTATGCTTCTGGTGAACCGGAACTTGTACGCGAATACTCCGAGGAAACGCAGAAATACATAGACGACGAGATTGCCCGCATGATGGCAGAACGCTACAAACACGTAATGGCACTGCTTACAAAGCACAAGGATTTGCTGCTCTACATTTCCGACCAGCTTTTGGAAAAAGAAACCATGACAGGAAAGGAATTTGAAGAGTTTGTAAAAGACGAAGCAAATTGCGTAAAGGCCATGAAGCAGAAAAAGGCTTCCGCAAGCAAAGAAAAGGCACCGGCAAAAGAAAAGCCAGTGTCAAGCGAAAAGTCTGCCGCAAAGAAAAGAGCGGGAAGGCCAAGAAAGACAAGCGAGGCATAAAAGATGAAACTTTATTCAAGGCGCCACATTGTTTTTGCAGTCGTGGCAAGTTCAGTCGCGGCTGCTACACTTTCCGCATTCGTAAGCAGGAAGATTTTTTCTGACGGAAAGGCAGCTTCCAAGAAAGAAGCCCAGTCTGCAATTGGCCTAACCGTCACGGACACGGAACAGGCCTCCGCAGAATCCTCCAGCACCATAGAAACAACCGGAAAAAACGGTGACCAGGTTGCCCTGCAAACAAACACCCCTGCCCTACAGGTTGTGGCGGCAACAGACGGCGGCTACACCCAGGACGAAGCACAGAACATTGCGGTCTACGAAAAATGCAACGAGGCGGTAGTCAACATCACCACCCAGGTAATGGGCTACAACTGGTTCCTTGAGCCAGTGGTAACGTCAAGCGGCTCTGGTTCAGGCAGCATCATAGACAAGCGTGGCTACGTAGTAACAAACGTCCACGTAATAGAAAACGCAAGCACAATCAACATCTCGCTTGCAGACGGCAGCACTTATGAAGGCCGCGTAATAGGAAAAGACACGGAAAGCGACATAGCAGTCCTCAAATTTGAACCCGCATCAAACGTAGAGCTTAAAACAATCGCCTTTGGAGACAGCGAAAACCTAAAGGTTGGCCAAAAGGTCATCGCAATAGGAAACCCCTTCGCACTGGAACGCACAATGACAACCGGCATCATCTCTGGACTTGGAAGGCCTATCCAGGAAAGCGAAAACGTAATCATCCGCAACATGATTCAAACAGATGCCGCAATCAACCCGGGAAACTCCGGTGGCCCCCTCTTGGACAGCCAGGGACGCATGATTGGCATAAATACTATGATTTATTCTTCAAGCGGATCTTCTGCAGGAGTTGGATTTGCAATACCGGTAAGCACAGCACGCCGGGTAGTAGCAGACTTGCTCAAGTACGGAGAAGTTCGCCGCGGCGTAATGAGAATCTCACTTGTGCAGAACACAGGCAGAATCGCATCTTACGCAGGCTACGGAATCTCTTCCGGCGTAATCGTAAGCAAAGTAAGCAGCGGTTCCGAAGCGCAAAAAGCCGGAATCAAGGGCGGAACCAAAGCCGTCCAGTACGGAACCTTCAACCCAACCACGATCTACCTTGGCGGAGACATAATCACCGCAATAGATTCAATCAACGTACGCAACTACGCAGACTATGCCAGTGCCCTGGAAGACAAACGCCCCGGCGACACAATCACGGTCACGGTCTACAGAGACAAAAGCTATCAAAAAATCAAGGTAAAACTGGAATCCTCACCCCAGGGTTCTTCCACAAACTCATCAGGCAAAAAAACAAGAAGCCTGTAATATTCAAAATTTTCTCCCGGACGGAATGCCAGCCTTAAACTGTGCCCGGCACTCCGTGTCCGGTCAGACCTCCATCAAGATCCCCGCTTTCCAGGGTTCCGGCTCTCGCCTCCATTGCCTGGCGGCAACCGCTTCGCGGCCCTTCCAATCGGGCGTAGGCTGCACCCCATTCACGCAAACAACTAATTTTACCAATAGAACAAATTATTCCATCAAGTAAACAAGCAGTAAAAATGATACTAATGCCATTAACAAAAAAAGTCATGCCGAACTAGGAAACCACTGATTAATAGCATCGTGTCATTGCCGGGCTCGACCCGGCAATCCATAAATATCAATAATGCAAACAAATAGATTATCGGGTCAAGTTCAGAATGACACAAAGTTAATGATTTTTCCATTCTGCTAACTTATTGCGCAAATCTGGCACAGGTTTAATTTGCAGCACAAGCACCTACTGACAATATTTTTCTTCAATTATTAATTTCTGCTCATATTTATCTTCATATGAATAATTTATAAAGTATGGGTTTCCATTTTTATCGCACAATTGCTTTAACGAATTTCCCTCTATATAATATGGCGAAAGTTTATATTGACCGTTCCATTCAAAACGTCTTGTTGAAAAGAAAAAGCATAGTTTATTTTTATATACTCCAATATAATTTTGGCCAAGATTCTTGTCCACAAATCTATCTTCTGCTGGATAAAACAATATATGCTCAGGATTTGATATATCAAAAATACAAGCTACAAAATCGCGGTACTTTCCCAAAGGGGTTGTAATAATTAAATATGATTGATTTTTGTATTTAAGCGTATAAAATTTCGTAAATGAAATATCCAGATAGCCATCAAAAATAAATTCCTGATTATTAATCGTAATTTTACTTTCGTGTTTCTTTATTTTTTTACCAAAATAAGGATAATATAAAAATGATTTTATCCATGTAATATTTTCTGCTTTTAATACCCTGCAATCAGTATAATCAGGATCTTCTATATCCTCTGGTACAAGAGAAGCTATTTCTACTTCAATTTCATTAATGGGCAATTTCTTAAAATCATATAATCCGGTTAAACCGTCATCTGCAAAAAGTAAACAATTTGCAAAAAAAGCAATTACAAAAAAAATCTTTTTCATTTATCCTACCTCTTACCTTATACACTGCCCGCCGCAAGAGCAAAACAGGTAAAATCATACAAAATCATATAGCTCCAAAACAAAATACCTAAGACAAGATTCAATACCTTGGACTTTTTAACATTATCATAATAAACTCTGACTTTAACAACTGTCAAATAATAAAAAACTATAAGTATTATTGACAAGTAAAAGAATTCCCAGTTTCTAAAGTTTTCAAAATTTGGAATCAACTCAATGCAACTGTGAATAGAAATCATTAAGCCAGACAATACGATAAAAACAAATTGTATTCCACCTTTATTTAATTTTTTGTTTTTCGTCATCAATAAAATTACGGTCAAACTTACAAGAAGAACCGCAAAATAAATGCCGCCAAATTTAAAAAAATTCTCTATATGAAAGCGGCGCAGTTCTGAACCAAAACTATACAATGTATTAAACAAAGGCAAAGCCGGCAAGAAAACAAAACCCAGGCATGTTTTTAACAAAGACTTATTTTTCCTTAAAAAAATCCAGCCCAAAATAGAAAGAAGGTATGTTAAAAAATAACCAACCGTATGAAACAACAAGAATTTACTAATTCTAAAAACAGCATCTATACCAACTAAAAAAGTGTAAATCATATATCTAGCCCCTTACCTTGTCCGGCGAGCGGCGGATGAATTGCTCCAAGCGGTCAAGGCGCGGGGTAAGCAAGTAGCGGTCGTCGTGCGGGGTAAAGAATTTGGAAAGCTTGTTTTCGCGTAAAAATGACTGGAACTTCTGCATATCCAAAGTGGCTTTTTGGTCAAATTCCTTTGCGGCCTTCCTAAGCTGGCTTCCAAGATGCATGGAAAAAGAAAAGTCTATTGCAAAAACCCCAAGGAAAATTCCCACCACAAAAGAAAACCAGGGGTGCTGCGTAAACCAAACAACAAGGCGGTTAACAGGCGGAAAAAGAAAAAAGTAATAGCTGGCGGAAAGCAGTCCCCAAATCACCGTAAACTTAGGGCAAATTATTCCCTTTATGTTGCCCCATTCCTTCGAATAGTCCCACAGCTTTAGGTTCATGCCCTTTATAAAAACAATGCCTGCAATATATTCAATCAAGGTCATTGCAAGAGCCATCACCACAAACATAAGCAGGTAGTGCAAAATTCCCCCGGAATCAAAGCGCGTAAAACATGCTTCGGAAAGGCTCAAAACGTAAAGCGCAACAACGCCAAACCCATAGAGCGGAAGGCAAGGCCCCGTAAGAAAGCCCGGGTTAAGCCACTGCCTCTTGGGATTTGCCGGAGAAAGAAAGCGCCTGTAAAAAAGCTCAAGGAACCAGCCAAGAGTTCCACCAAAGAAAAACAAAAAAGTAATTACAATAAAGCTGCGGTATGCATTCATATTTTTTTTCTGGACCAACTTTTATATTGCTAACCCGCTTTCCAGGGTTCCGGCTTTCGCCTCCATTGCCTGGCGGCAACCGCTTCGCGGCCCTTCCAATCGGGGGTAGGCTTTAATTTGCTAAAAGTGCAATTCTTAATGCAAACAAAAAATTCCCACACCCTGCTCACCCTAAAAACAGCAAGCAAGTGCGGGAACAAAAATAATACTGGTCACACTGCCAAGCGCTTGGTAAGCGTAATCAAACCACGGCCCGGCAATTTTGAATCAAGTGCCAAGAACTATTTTTCTATAGCAGTAGTGTCAACCGTGTAGTTGATTTTTTCACCTGCAGACTGCAAATCTGCAACAGTGATTTTGCTAAAGAGGCGTTCAAGGCGGGAGTTGCCCTGCTTAACTGCAACAGACTTAAAGTTCTTAAGAACATCCTCGTATGGCATGAACATAAGAACCCAGTAAGTTCCGTCGTCATCAACATAGAGGTTCTTCTGGACAGCTCCAGCTACAACCTGCTTTGCCTCTGCCTCAAGTTCCTGCTGGTATGAAGAATCAACACCATCAAGGCTTGCGTCCGTATTTGAACGCTCAACGTTGTTAATCAAAGTGCCAAGCTTGTTTGCCAAGTCGCCCCTTGCCTGAAGCCTTGCAGCCTTAAGAGAGGTAGACTTGTCTGCATAGCGTGCAGCACCGGAACCGTAAATTCCCTTCTTGCTTTCCAGTTCAGATTCATCAACAACCCAAGTAGGCAGGTCATTCTTTTTTGCAACCTTCTTTGAAGAAGAGGCACATCCTGCAAACCAAGTTGCTGCAAGAACCATAGAAAATACAACTAATAAAACTTTCTTCATGATATCCTCCTGATGAAGTTTTTTCTATAAAAAGGGATAAATTCCCAAAAGGGTCATTACCCTAATTCACAAAATTATTTACTGTTGACAATTTCGCTATATAAACCAAACACCGCACCACCTACCCACGTTACAGCAGAAACAGGAATTGTTAAAGCGGTTCCTGCGACTCCTATAACGGAAGCCGTAGCATTTGCATCCGCAGAAATTGAACGCTTTACAGAAATTGAATTGTCGTAGGAATAGGTCTGGCTTGTCTTTACCACGTTTCCTTCCTGGTCAATTCCGCTGGTAATGTTTTCCACGGAAATATGGTTGTTGGTAAAGGCCTTGTGATATTCAGGATAATGCTTTATTCCGTTGTTTGCCCTTGCCTCCGCCGCATTCTGTTTTGCTTTCTTTACGTCCGGCATCATCCACACAAGTCCGGCATCGCTTTGCGTAATAGACAGGTAGCCGCCAATAAAATTAACCGTTGCAAAAGCCGCACACTTTGTAAGGTTGTAGACAGTTGCCCCAACAATAACAAAGGGTTTTCCAAAGATTGAATACAGAGTGTAGCCCACGTTAAGCTTGCTCTTTACAGTTACCTTTTCCGATGATGAATAATCCCTTAGGCGGGTATAGCTAGCCTCGTCCTTTACGCTGTTTATGAATGAACTAACCGCGCTGTCCTTGTATACAAGCTTAACCGCGTTTGCAAAGCACACGTCAAGTTCTGCGGAATCACCATCCTTGTGAACAAGCTTTGCCATTTCAGAAAGGGTTGCGCTTCTTGCCACCCTAAAGCCCACGTCCTGGAATTTTCCCTTGCTCATGGGGGCAAATGAATCAGGAGCAATGCCGTCTTTGCCTTCCCTGTAGCCGCCGCCGCATACGCATGGAGCGGAAGAATCATGGCACCATTCGCCTACGTTTCCGCTCATGTCAAAAATTCCAAGCTCGTTTGCTTCCTTTTCGCCAACCGGATGAATGCTTTTGTCACTGTTGCCCTTATACCATGCAACCTTTCCCGGCTTGTCTCCACCGGAAAATTTGTAGCCCTTGGAAAGAATTCCACCGGAAGCGGCATATTTGAATTCCTTTGGGGAAAGAAGCCTGTAGCCGTTAGCCTTTTTGTCAAAGTACCACAAATCGCCGCTTATTATGTAGCAGGGTGTTTTTCCTTCCTTTTTGCTAAGGGCGTTGCAGTATTCAAGCGCTTCAAGGAAAGTAACATTTTCCACCGGGCAGGCAGTTCCAGTAAAGCGGCTGGGGTTAAGGCCCATTAGGCTCTTGTATTCCTTTTGGGTAACTTCCGTCTTGGAAACAAAAAAGCTTTCTTCTTCATTCTGGGCCTGAACAAAAACTTCGCTGCCAAAATCTATGCTTTTTTTGTAAAGCTGAGCCTTTTCTTCCTTTTTTTCGGACTCAGAAAGGGCACCTTCTACAATCTTTCCGTCCTTTGTTTTGAACGTTCTTTCTGCAAGAAGGTTTTCCTTGTCGTAGAGCTTTATCGTAGTGGAGTCGTACTTATCCTTGTTCGTCCTTTCTACGGAAGCTTCTGCCCTTAGTCCGTTGGTATATACGGTTTTTACAACTTTGCTGGTAGAAGAAATCTTTTTGCCGTCCTTAAGCAAAGAAGTTTCCTCTCCTGCCAAAACGCCGTTCTGGTAAAGCTGGTCCGTCCTTTTTTCATAGACATTCGTAGTTGTGCAAGAAAAAAGCAAAAGCGCAAGCACTGATGCTGCAAAATTCAATGAGAAAACTTCTATTAACTTATGGCAAAAAAACTTTTTCTTCATACAGGCTACATTATAGCACATTTGACCCCGAAATTCCATAGAGGTTTTAGAACAAGGAAATCAGAATGCATTTACAGTGGAGTTCCCCTGCACCCCCGCATTTTAAGGGGCGGGACACCCCCTACTACGAAGCGAGGGTTTTCCTGCCCCTTAACAACCCCACCCTTTCCCGGCACGTTTTAGGGGCTTTGCCTCTAAAAACCCCAATTCCCATGTAAAAAATTTAACAGGAAACCATTCTTTTTTTGCAAAGTAATTGCATTGAATCCAGGACATAAATTGCCATCAAAACAATGCTGATGCATCCCCTTCTGTATTAATTGCCCGAATTCATACAAACTATATTACTCACATTGCCATACCTATCTTCTACCCAATAGTAGACATATTGGTTTGGAGCAGTATACCATCTATACAAGTCTGTATCGTGGTCATAGTATGCTTCTTCATATACTTCAGCAAGAATATCGCCATGTCTTTCCAACCAACTACTTCCTTTTGTTTCCGTGGTATACTTGCGATGAACTTCATAAGGCTCATCTCCGCCGTCCCAGGTGAGAGATGCGTAGCCACCATTTGAATCATCAGTTATGGTAACGTTCAGATCTATGTCCTGGTCAAATTTGTCGTGAAGTCTTTTGCATGAAGAAAGGCATGTTGATGCAACCAGCAAAAATGCAAGTGCCAAAACACTCGTAAAAAGCTTAATGTTCTTTTTCATATTCGTAAATCTCCAAAATATGTATCTTCTAATTGAATAACACTGCTGGAAAGCAAAGATTACATCCCTCTTTCCAAAGTGCCTACATAAGATAAGACACCCGGAAAAGAAAAAAGTGTCACTTTTTTGCAAAAAAAATTGATGTTTTAAATGCTTGTAGCAGAGCAAGCACGGCAGGGATTGGAGGGGCGCGAAGCGTTCGCGGCTTGTCCGCGAATGGAGGCGAAAGCCGGAACCCCGCAAAGCCCCTAAAAAATGGCCTCCTTGACATTTTTTACTTACTTATTGCAAACATTTGATGCGCCACGCTGGAAGTTTTTCTGCGAGACCCCATGGCACTGCTTGTTAGACAGAGTAAAAAATGGCAAGACTTTCCTTCACCAAACATTTGGCTAAATACAAAAGCGCCGCAAAAAAATAAAAAAAAGCACCCGGAAAAACCAGATGCCTTTGCTTTTTGAATGCGTTCTAGCCCAAGTTTAGCCCCAGGCCCTAGTTTTCACCATTGCCAACAAGGCACATCCATTCGGCCTCTGCACACAAAGTATCGCCAACAAAAGCCTTTCCTGCCTGCTTTACCATGCGGGGAGAAACGCGCAAGTTAGTAACTTCCATGCGCACTGTGTCTCCCGGGCGAACCTGATGGCGGAACTTTACCTTGTCCACTGTGGCAAGGAAAAAGAGCGAACCTTCTGCAAAAGTTTTCTGCAGGCTGAGTGCCGCACCCCCACCCTGTGCCATTGTCTCTATAAGGATTACGCCGGGAACAACCGGGTACTGGGGAAAGTGCCCCTTAAAAAAGAAATCCTCGTCGGTAAATTTTCTTGTGCAAACGCAACCGTTTTCGTCATAGCTTTCGATTGTGTCTACGAACAAAAAGGGCTTTCTGTGGGGCAAAAGACTTTCAATTTCTGTAAATGCTGCCATTGTTTTCTCCATTAAATTTATAGTTATTTATACTTAAAATTTATTTGTTTTGGGAAGCTCCAAAAAATTCAAGCTTCAAATATACCCTTACTCTTCGCCATTCCAGCAGTAGGTGCAAAGCTTGCAGTGCTCAAGACCCGTACTGTCCAGCATGTCGTCCAGGCGGTGGTAGCGCAATGTCGTAAAGTTAAGCTGCCTTCTGATTTCTTCCAGCATTGCATCGTACTTGGGATTGTTGGGGTCACAGTATTCCTTTAGAACCTTCTCGCTTACATTGTCACCTTCAAACTGCTTTACCACGCGGCGGGCAATTAAATCCATCTCCGACTTTGAGCGCGAAAAGTTAAGGTACTTGCAGCCAAACATAATCGGTGGGCATGCCGGGCGAACATGCACTTCCTTTGCCCCAGACTTGTACAAGAAATCCGTCGTCTCACGAAGCTGTGTTCCGCGGACAATTGAATCGTCTATCAAAAGAATCTTCTTTCCTTTAATAAGCGGCTGAACAGGAATCAGCTTCATGTGGGCAATAAGGTTTCTCTGCTCCTGGCTTGTCGGCATAAAG
>ODAI010543209.1_pt1 | contig 11024 bp, 11 predicted proteins | sample 1539321 | NCBI WGS metagenome assembly ODAI01 (sample SAMN02144231, study PRJEB22623) | gut metagenome | biome: sheep rumen | host: Ovis aries | place: New Zealand | reverse complement strand
TTTCTACGAAAATTCTCTCCTCACTATTTCGCCACATCCTGTGGCGCATTTCTTAGTCGATAGCGGTCATATCACTAATATCTTTTTCGTAATCAACGCCGTCTACTGCGAAACCGTTGATGTTGAGGAAGTCTTTTCGGATTCCTTCGAGGTCAATGTGCTCTTTTACATTGTCAGCGTTGATTGCTTCCATGTGCTTGTCGATTTCTGCCTGAATCTCTGGTTTGAGTTCCAGATCATCTATACGGATTCGGCCTTCGTCATCAGTTGGAACAACTTTGTCAGCTGTGTAAAGGCGTTCACGGAAGAGTCGGTCAATCTGCTCTTTGCAGCCTTCGTGTGTGCCTGCGGCCTTCTGAACCTTGAAAAGACAGCCCAAGTAAAGCATGATGATTGGGATAACTGAGCTTGAGCGGGTTACGAGAGCCTTGTTTACAGAAACATAAGCCCCACCGCCAATCTTTTTGAGGCTTGCGTCGATGTTCTTAGCGCGAGCTTCGAGGTCTTTTTTTGCAGCACCGATTGTTCCGTCACGGTAAACCGGCTGTGAATATTTTGGTCCGATGTAAGAATATGCGATTGAGCGACAGCCTTCTGCAAGGACACCAGCTTCTGAAAGATATTTGATCCATCGCTCCCAGTCTTCGCCACCCATGACTTTGACTGTGTTTGCAACATCATCGCCTTCTGCCGGCTGAGCTTCGAGAGTGTTGAGTTTCTCGGTAATCATATCGATTGCGTAGCCGCCGTAAGGTTTTCCGATTGGTTTGATTACTGATTTGTAGAGAACTTTTGTGTCCGGGTCTGTGCGGACAGGTGAAGCCAGAGAATAGATTACGAGGTCGAATTTTACGCCCCATTTTTTTGCTTCGTCAATTACAGTCTGGCGGCACTCGTCGCTGAATGCATCCATGTTGAAAGTTGCTGATTTGAGACCGGCTTTTGCTGCGGCACGATCAAAGGCCTTGTTGTTGTACCAGCCCGGTGTTCCGCCCTTTGTGACTGTCGGCTCTTTTTCAAATGAAACACCGATTGTGTCGGCACCATATTCAAAAGCTGCAGTGATTCGGCTTGAAAGTCCGTATCCGGTTGAGCAGCCAAGAACCAGAACGGTTTTTGGAGCATATCCGCCTTCTTTAGCGCTTTTAATTCCTTTTTTTGCCTTCTGCCCGATTGCAAATTCAATCTGATTCTCAGTGTCTTTTGCACATCCGACCGGATGAGCATTGATACAAATGTTTGAGCGAATCATCGGTTTAATTACAGCCATTTTTTTCTCCTAAAAGTAGATTGCTCTGCTTTGAACAGGGCATTTATGGTATTATTCTAGTTTATTTATTTTGACAAAATTAGTCAATGTGTCAAAATAAAATGCTTTTTCTGGTTATTTCTCGCTTACTGTAAGGACAAGGTCGTTATGTTCCACATTTGCGGTATAGCGGAAGTCCTTTTCTTCCCGGGAAATAATCTTGATGTAGTGGTATGTGTTGAATTTCTCTCCCCTTGCAGTTGTCTTGTAGGTTTCGCTGGATTTAGCTCCCTTCAAGAGTGCGATTGTGCCGGTCTTTTTTTCTTCGTTTTCGTCATTGTAGGCGAGAATTCTGAATGATGCGGCAGAAGTCAGGTTGTCTCCGCCAACAACTTTGAGATTGTCTTTGAATTCAGGGAGCATTGTAAGGTCAAAAACCTTAAAGTGTGACTCGTCGATTACCTTGTCATCGTAAATCCAGACTTTGAGGTCATTGTCTGCTTTGGCCACGCTGTACTTGAATGGGTTGTCTGTAGAGTTTTTAATTGCAAAATATTTGTAATTTCCCAGCTTGATGAGTTTTTTGTTTACAGACTTGATTGTATCTGTGTCAGCAAGTCCTTTAAGATGGCCATTGCCGAATACAATCCAGTTTTTGGCATTTTCATCGTAAGCGTAAACGGTAATGTCAAAATTTGCAGCTGCAGAAGAGACATTCGTGATTTTTACATTGTCTTTGATTGTGCCGGAAACTTTTGTTGAGTCGATGACAAATGCCTGTCCGTCAGTAAACTCAGGGATTTCTGCAAAGATGCTGCCTGTCAGTGCCAGGCCTGCGGCAATAAGTACAAGTAATTTTTTCATTTTTATTCACTCCATTTTTTGAAGATAAGGCTTGTATTGATTCCGCCGAAAGCGAAATTGTTGTTCATTACATACTGGCAGTCCATCTTTCGTCCGTCGCCTGTGATATAGTCGAGGGGGGCACATTCCGGATCAAGCTCCACCAGATTCAGGTTTGGCAGATACCAGCCTTCGTTCATCATGTGGATTGACAGCCAGCTTTCGATTGCGCCGCAAGCTCCAAGCGTGTGGCCGATGTAATTTTTGACGGTTGAGACCGGAACGGCCCGTTTGAAGACATCGTAAGTGGCTCCAGTTTCTGTGACATCGCCTGCGGTCGTGCCTGTTCCATGGGTATTGATGTAGCCAATCTGGTCTGGAGAAAGGCCTGCGTCCTCAAGAGCCAGCTGCATTGCATGGGCGATTGTCGGCCGGTTTGGGGATGTGATGTGTGTTCCGTCAGTTGTTGTGCCGAATCCCACGAGTTCTGCATAGATTTTTGCCCCGCGGGCTTTTGCATGTTCATATTCTTCTAGAATCAGTGTTCCGGCACCTTCTCCGAGAACGAGGCCGTCACGATTTTTATCGTAAGCGCTTGGGGTCAGCTCTGGAGTTGAGTTCTTTGTTGAAGTTGAGAAAAGTGTGTCAAAAGTTGCCGTATCCATTGTACAGAATTCTTCGGCACCACCTGCAAGCATGATGTCCTGTTTTCCGTATTTGATTGCTTCGTAAGCGTAGCCGATTGACTGGCTTCCGGAAGTACATGCCGTGTTTGTTGTGATGATTCGGCCTGTGAGATGATAGTAGACTTCGAGGTTACATGCACAAGTCTGGGGCATTGCCTTGATGTATGTAGTTGAGCCGACTTTGCTTGTGTCGTTTGTGACCAGCATTGAGTACATTTCCATGAGAGGGTCAACGCTACCGATTGAAGAGCCGTAAGCGATTCCAGCCCGACCCTGTGAAAGTTCTTCGCTTCCAAGGAGGCCTGCTTCTTCGAGGGCAGCGTCTGTGGCAACAAGAGCCATCTGGGCAACCCGTCCCATTCCCCGGATTGCTTTTCTGGAATATTTTTCACGGTCGATTTCAAAATCAACTGGGCAGCAGAGCCTTGTGTTCATCAGCGGGTATTTTTCATCCCACTCGTGCATGTATTTTACGAAATTCTTTTTTGCCTTTAGGTTTTTGAGGACTGTCTGCCAGTCATTTCCCATTGCACTGATTATTCCGCCGCCTGTGACGACAACTCTTCTGTTCTGCATTAAATAATTCCTCCGTTGACAGAGATTACCTGCCTTGTGATGTAGCTTGCTCCTTCGCTGAGCAAATATACTGCCAGAGAAGCGACTTCTTCCGGCTTTCCTGCCCGCCCCATTGGGATTGTAGGCAAAATGTGCTCTACAGGGGCATCTTTAATCATTTCTGTTTCGATGAAACCTGGTGCGATGCAGTTTACGGTGATTTTTCGGCTGGCAAGTTCTACAGCCAGGGCTTTTGTGGCTCCGATAATGCCGGCCTTGCTTGCACTGTAGTTGACCTGACCGCGATTTCCCATTACGCCGGAAACGCTTGAAATTGTGATGATTCGGCCACGTTTTTTGCGGCACAAAGGCATTACGAGGGGTTTAAGTACATTGTAAAAGCCGTCGAGATTTGTGTGGAGGACATCGTCCCAGTTTTCGTCTGAGAGGGCTGGAAAAGCGTTGTCCCGGCAGATTCCCGCATTAAGGACGATTCCCCAGAAAGCACCGTTTTCTTCGCTCCATTGTTCGAGCTTTGTACGGCAGTCTTCTCTGTCAGAAATATTGAACTGAATCAATGTGCATTTTCCACCAGCGGCTTCAATCTCGGCTTTTAGCGACCCGGCCTTTTCTTTGCCGCTATTGTAGTGAGCGACAATTTCGTAGCCTTCTTTTGCTACTGCCAGAGCTATTGCCCGGCCGATTCCGCCTGAGCTGCCTGTTATCAACACTTTTTTTTCATTGTTTTCGTTTGGCATGAATTCTTCCTGATTTTGAATTTTTTAAAATGACTAAAATGCCGAAAAATCTCCGAGATATTTCTGGAAATTACCGGCGAAGTCAGATTTTATTTTAGCAGAAATCTTTTGTTTTGCCCTGACTTCTGCATTATTGTAGGTTGGTGAGCCTTCACGGCCTGTGATGCTGAGCGGAACGAGAGTTTCACCAGAAAAAGTGTCTGTAAGCGCGCATTCAGCAACATACTCACAGAACTGAGTTTTTCCGTTGGCACTTTCTCCCTGGGTAAAATGATTTTTGCATGAAATTACATACCGCTCGTTTGAGCCAAGGGTCGTGTTGAAACCAAAAGAAGACATGACTTCCTGAAAGGCCTTTGCGATTCTTCCGTCAGAATCTTCGCTGACCCAAACGCAAACCGGAATTTTAGCAGCCATATCCGCCTTTAATTTGTGAATCTGAACCGGCGTGTAATTTGAATCAAATTTTTTAGCTGATGTCGGGTTTAAGACCGACAGTCGTTTAAGATAACCCTCATTGACTTTTGCGACTTCCTCTGCGAAATCAAGGCGGGAATAATTGAGCATGGTGTTTGGCTCTTTGCTTGAGGCGATTTCTTTTACGATTGAGTCGATTTCATTTTGATTTTTTGCAATCATGGCGGAATAAATCTGGCTTCCCTTTTCGCGGCTCATCACTGCCAGTGCGTACCATTTTCCTTCGTTTTTTGCCTCAAAGAATTCTGGGATTTCGACGGCGATTACATCATCCTGACTGACTTCTCGCAAAATGCTCTGGTCGAGGGAAGAAGAATCAGAACTTGCGACCAATCCCTTGTTTTGAGCCATTTCCATGCGGCGGGAGGCACTTGAAGCTGAAGTGATTTTTTGACCGAAAACCGAGACAAGCTCGTTAATGGCGTCGATTTCAGCAGGGCGTTTTTCGGGCGCGGAACCGATTCCTGTAAGATAAGCTGATTTTGGATAAGCTGCTGATTCTCCGAAGAACCAGTCTGGGGCGTTTTTGGCACTTTTAGAAGATTTTGCCGTATTATCGGTTGAGGCGCAGGATGCAAGAAAAAGCAAAAATAATCCTGCCAGAGTTTTTACTGCCGGATTTTTGACTGAAAATCTTATTTTTGACATGAGGCCTCCACCAAAGTTGTTTTTCCGTATTTCACTTCAACATCTTTGTAAAATTCTTCTTTTATGATATTACCATTTTTGGATAAAAATTGCACTTTGAATGAATACTTGCCGGGGGTAAGCTCTATTCCGCCAGCGAAAGCCTGTGCCGGAAGGGCATAAACCTGCCTTATGTCAGCGGTCTCTGTCTTGTCTACCTGATCGATTGCCTTTGCCGCACTCAGATAAGCTCCGGCATAAAGTCCGACAGTGAGGATATTTTCCTGCTTGCGAATAGCATTTTCGGCCATTAAAAGGCTTGCCGTAGCTCCAGCCACAGCCGTGAATTTTTTGACCATGCTTCTTTTTACACTGCGGGAATATGCATTCAGGGCTTTTGTATTTACATCCTGACGAACAGCGTAGTTAAAATCTTCCAGAAGAGAAAGTAAAACTTCTTTTTGGGGAAGAGAATTTCCGTCTTCAAAAATGATTTTTATTGAATCAACTGAATTTGGCGACATTGGCAAGATTTCGTTTTTGCCAGGATAAATCGTAAAAGATGGTCCCCAGCCAATCACAGGTGCGACATAAGGCTTGTGAATTTCTTGTGGAGCCGGGAATTCCGGGTAGACGAATTCCAAATCAAAGGGAGGAATATATACGAAATGGTCTTTTGTAGGAAACTGAATTCCCGGGAAGGGGCCTATTATGATTCGCCTTTCGCCCCGTCTGCCGATTAAGCCTGAAAATGCCAGAATGTCGAGGCGGCCTTTTCCGTCAGAAATATTTGAAAGTGAGTCTATGTCAAAGGCGGGATTTAATGCCTTGAAAGTTCTTGTGTCAGCATTTATGTTCCAGCTGTTGTTTACGCTGTCGTCCATCATTGCAAAGGCGATACTCAGGTAGCGGGCGGTCGCCGAGTCCCGGAAGATGTCGGCTTCTGTCGGTTTTTTGGGTGTGTTCTTGTAAACGCTATTGGTGTCGAGGGAGAGCATTTTGTAAGTGCTGGAAATTTCGACTTTCGGATCATCGTTTTTGATCCACTCGCCGTATTTGTTAAGGTATTTCCGCTGTTTTTCGTTGAGGCGGCGGACTTCAACGGCGGCTTCTTCTATATCGCCCTTGTTGTAATAATTGAGGGCGTTGAAAATGTTAATGTAAATGTATTCGTAAGGACTGCCCTTGTATTCGGCAGCATTGTCGTTGATAAAAGTTGAGGCAAAACCTCGAGTGAGGCTTTCTGTGACGGCATCGTCCATGAGCCGGTCAGTCTGATTCATGCTTTTTAAGGAAGAATCATAGTCTTTTTGATAACGCTTAATCATTGCATCATCAAAATTATCACGGATTCTGTCAGACTTCGACTTTTCGGCATTCTTTTCGTCGATGAAGTTTGTGCAGGTCGTGTAATCCCCCGAGTCCAGGCTTCCCAGATATTCAGGAAGCGACATAGTGGACCCGCAGGAGATTAGCCCTATACTGATTATGGAAATGAAAAACAAGAATGACAATTTTCTTTTAGTTGAGTTATGCAAAAAATGGTCGGAGTCGAGGTCCTGACACAAAATCGCCTGAGCTTTGCTCACTACGATGTTTGGGGCAGGTTCTCGATGGGAGACCATTTTTTGAAAAGGCTGGTAATTCAAATTTGTCATTTTTGTTCTTACAGTTTCTTTGATGCCCTCTTGATATACTTGCTTATTGTTTTTTCGCCTTGCCAGAGAATTTTATTTGATTCGATGTCAATCAGCTGAGCGTCAACCTGATAAGTGCGGACTGATTCGCGGCCTTCTTCGTCAACATGAGAAAGAACGGTCCCCTGAAGCATGAAGTCTGCCGCAAGTTCGTTCCCGATTGATTTTGCTGTTTCGTAAGAATTTTCGGCCTGCTCAGCTTTTTCGGCTCGAAGTTCAAGCCTCTGCTCGCTGTCCGCAACGAATTCCATTACTCCGCTGTTGATGATTGCTGTCTGGAAGCGTTTTGCTACCATTGCTGTATCGATGTGCTCGCTTGATTTGTTAGAGATTTTACCGACGATTGCGACCGGATCACGACCGTTAGCAGTTTTGAAACCTGAGACGCGGGGAGAAGCAATACAGCCGGAAATAAGCTCTTCGCAAACCTGTTTGATGTCGTTTTCGTTCCAGTAGCCTGAAAGGTCTTTTACATCAGCACCAGCTTCATAACGGTCAACTTTTGTTGAGCCGCAAGACACCAGAGAAAGTGCCGCAAGTGCGGAAATAACCAATGCAATTTTCTTCATTTTTATCATGCCTCCTATAAAACTAAAACACAATTTATAGAAGATTGTAACACAGGCTTAAGAAAATTTAAATGACCTTCTTATCGAGCCTAGGGAGCTTTCAAAACTCAGATAACTTTTTTCTCGAGCCATCGGTTTCTGTGGAAGCGTAGTCCAAAGCAGAGACCGCGGAATACCCAGTCGATGTACATGCCGAACCAGATTCCGTAGAGGGCAAGATGTGTGTTCTCCGGGAATTTGTAGAGAAGATATTTTGAGATTAAGAAGCTGAAGAGAACACGGAAAAGCCACATGCTGATGTTCGAGACCACCATGGTGTATTTTGCGTCTCCGGAAGCACGGAGAATGTTGGGCATCGTGAAAGACATGGGCCAGAAGAAGATGTTAGCTACCATACAGGTTCTGATAACGCCGGTTGCAAGAATTCGGGCTTCGTCGGAGAGATTGAAAGCACGAACCAGGAAGGGGCAGGTCAGGAAAATGAAGGTCGCTACGCAGAACATTCCGATGTAGGCTTCTTTCATCATTTTTTTGCCGTAAGATTTAGCCTGTTCTTTTTCGCCCGCACCGATACACTGACCGATTACGGTGACGCTTGCTAGACCGATTGCCTGGGACGGAATGTTTGAGAAGCTTGCGATTGTGTTAGTGATTGCGTTGGCTGCGATTGCGGCAAGACCAAAGCCTGACATGAAGGAATAGACCAGAATTTTTCCGATATGGAAGACAGAATTCTCGATTCCGCTTGGAATTGCGACTTTGAGAATTTTCCGGATCATGTCAAAGCGAAGCTCAAATTTCCAAAGTTTTTCGAGATAAATCCGGCCTTTGTATTTTGCGGAAGGTCGGGCAAGTAGATAAATCATTGTGCAGGCGGCGACGATTCGGCTTGCAAGGGTTGAGATACCTGCGCCGGCAACGCCGATTTTTGCTCCGTAAATCAAGATTGCGTTCCCGGCTATATTGGTGATATTCATTACCAGGCTGACTTTGAGGGAAACCTTGCTGTTTCCCATGGAGCGGTAAAGAGCCGCACAGGAATTGTAAACTGCAAGGAAGGGGAGAGAGAGCAAGATCCAGACGAAATAAACAAGGGCATTTCGCATGACATCTTCGCCGGCTCCTCCATAAATCAGTGTGAAAATTTGCTTTCGGAGAGGGAGACAGATTGCAATAATCAAGATTGCGACAAGACCCGAGATGTTCAAAAGTTGACGGGCGGCCCTTCTTGCCTGTTCATCAGATTTGTGGCCAAGATACTGGCTTGAAACGACGGCACCACCAGTGGCAAAGGCTGCAAAAAGTTGGATGAAAAGTTGTGTGAGCTGATCAATCAAAGAAACGCCCGAAACGCCAGCCTCGCCAACAGAAGAGACCATAACCGTGTCACAGGCACCGATGGTCATTGCTAAAAACTGCTCTAGAACGAGCGGCAAAATAAGACGATGAAGGTCTTTCTTAGAAAAAAGTTTTTCTGTCATAATTTTCGGAAGACATTATACAGAGCGAATTATTTAAAATCTGTACAGTTTTTGGCATTTATGGCGTAAAATGTGCATTTTTTGATACAAAAGGGTTTGGCGACTGTGCCTGAACTGCGACTGGCTGCCGGGGATTTTAAGGTAGTGAGCGACGGCGTAGCCGGCAAAACCTGCGAGGCAGGTTTTGAGCGAGTCTCGGTGAAGGCTGTGCCTGAACCGCAAAGCCCCTTAGGAGAGGGGGTAGGCGGAAATACCCGAACGGAGCGGAGAAGGCAGAGCCTGCTCGGACTTCTCCAGCGTAGTGACTGGTATTGTAGCCGAGGGGGAGACTTCCCCCACCCAACTCCTAACTCCTAAATCCTAATTCCTAACTCCTAACTCCAACTCGTCCAACCCTTTTTCAATTTCGATTATCTTGGATTCAATTCTTTTTATACGGGAGTTGCGGTCATTTGCCTGTTTTTCTTCCAGCTGGGAAAAAACATTGTCCAGCACAACATTGTCAGCGACTTCGGCATTTTCCTTGCCGCACCAGGGACAGTAGAGGAATTCACGCTCAATGGTCTTCCTGCAATTATGACAAACACAAACAAAATCCATAAGAAGCCTCTCATACATTCTAGCACACCTCCAATAAAAAATCATCTTTTTAAAAGCGACATTGGATCCACAAGATTTCCGTTTTTGTAAACCGTAAAATGCAAGTGGGGGCCGGTTGAATATCCGGTTGAGCCGACGAGACCGACCCTTGTGCTCTGATCCACGCTCTGGCCCTTCTTTACCAGGGTTTTTGACATGTGGCCGTAGAGAGTCTGGTAGCCGTTTCCATGATTGATGATTACATAATTTCCGAAAACATTCGACCAGCCAACATAGGCGACTTTTCCGCTCAAGGCAGCCCTGATTGGAGTTCCTGTAGGACAGGCCATGTCGATTCCAGTGTGGCTGGAGGCAACGCCAGTGAAGGGGTCTTTTCTCGGACCGAAGCGGGATGTAAGCCGCCATGCAGCCGTAATCGGATAAACAAAAAGCTCTCCCATGGCTTTTTTGAGTGACATTGTATCCATTTTTGCGCCGGGAATAAAAAGGCTCATTCCCCTGGCCAGTGTATCGCTTGTCAAATCATTGGCATCAAGGATTTCTTCCACGCTGACATGGTACTTTACCGAAAGCGAATTCAGGGAATCCCCTGACTGCACGGTATAAACAAGGCCATCCATTGACGGAATGCGGAGTTTCTGACCAGAGCGAAGGGTACGCACATTTGAAATGTCATTTACTGCAATCAGAGTAGAAATATTTGAAAGACCGAATTTTCTTGAAATAGTTGAGATTGAGTCCCCGCTCTTTACGGTATAGGTTTGGAAAGTCACAGGCTCGCCGAAATGAATGCTGGAAGCCGAAAGAACAGAGCCGTCTTCAAGAAGCACGTTTCCGTTCTCGTCAACATTGTCGGATAAAGTATCATACATGGCAAAACGGGACATGGCCGAATTCAGAGCCTCAAATTCATAATTTGATTTTTCATCAAAGGCAAGCTGACCGGCATGGTTATCAATGAATGACAGGAAATTGAAAATCGTAAATGGAATAATCACGAGAAAAAGGGCGAAAACAAGAAGGGAAAGGATTTTTGAAATTCCGACAGCGGTGAACTGCCTTTCAGTTTTTGAGTAGGGGCGAACTGGGGCAAAATAGGGACTTATGTTTTCTTTTCGCGAAATTATGCTTCTTTTTTCAGAGACTTTTTTTTGAAATCGAGGAAGGGCAAAGCCAAGACCCCGAGAAGTCTTCCTTACGGCGTTAGATTCCCCTACAAAACTGATTATTTCCATAAGTCTTTTATCGGAAGAAAAAAAGTGATAAATTAGAATAAAGATGAAAGTTGAAAATGGATAATTTACCTGAGCGAGTTCATTTCTCAAAATCAAATAAGATTCTCTGTCTCATTGTTTGCGCCGGGCTTCTGGCCGGTTTTTTTATCAAGCTCTTTGTGTTCGAGGTGCTTACGGTTTCCGGGGAGTCTATGTCGCCCTGCCTCAAAAACGGGGACAGGCTTTTCGTCTCAAAACTCGCTTACGG
>ODAI012033534.1_pt1 | contig 11025 bp, 10 predicted proteins | sample 1539321 | NCBI WGS metagenome assembly ODAI01 (sample SAMN02144231, study PRJEB22623) | gut metagenome | biome: sheep rumen | host: Ovis aries | place: New Zealand | reverse complement strand
TCAATACCGATGGTAGGCTCGTAGGTCTTCTTGGCCCAGTCGTCGGTGAAGTCCTCAATGTCGGTCATGTTGGCCAGCCAGTTGTAGGCGGCCTTGGCCTCGTCGGTGTCGGTGTCGCTCGTCACCAGTTCGGGGTCGTTACCATTACCATTGTCGTCCTTGTCGTCATCCTTACACGAGGTGACGCTGAGGCTCAGGCCGCACACCAGTGCAGCCAGGAGCCAGAGGTTCATATTCTTCTTTTTCATCAACTGTGGAATTTTATCTATGTATATAAGCTTCTGAAGTTAACATCAGTAATGTCAACGAGATCTTACTGATGGTTGCGACCGGCGCCGTTGTTGTACTTGAAGGCGATGAAGGGTATCAACATACGATATGACTCTGTTTGAAACGTAGCAGTCTTACTACCCACTTGGAATCTATAGAGATTACACTCGTCGTCGAACGTCGAGGTCATGAAATCATCTTCAGAGAGCATATTCTTCAAATCAACTAAATACGGATCTTCCTTTTCCGGGAGTTGGAATCCTTCTTCATCATATTTGCCGCCCAGTCCCTCTATGGCCAGCAAGAACTGGCCCAGCGACGGAACGAACCACGAGCTCTTAACGATGCCATTATTTGAAGTCTTTATATCTTCAAACACAGAGAGGTCATCTCTAATTTTCTCATGATTATGACCTTCTTTTGTACATTCCTTCATAAATTTGGTGTATGCCATGCCGTTGAATGCTTTCAGGGCATCCTCGACATTTGCATACCAAAACATATTATTGTCGCACATCGACGATGACCCTTCCTTATCCCAATACGTTTCCGTCTTTAACAGCGACATGGCCAGACCATTGTAGGATTGATCGTCCTCCACACGGTATTCGCCGCCCAGATAGACCACCACGGCCTGGGCACCGCCGTATTTGTCGCATGTCTTCTTGGTCTTGTAGATATTGCCGTCAGCTGCAAAGTAGTAGCCCACCTTGATGTTCTCCTGACTGACGGCCGTACCGTCGTCGTCTATATCCGATTCTTCTTCATGGGTATCGGTGCTATAAAGTATTTCGGGCTCTACGTTGAGGTCGGTGATGTTGTAATACTTGTTGTATCTGTATACCTCTTCTACGCCCTTGAGCGCCTCCTTCGGTTTCTCCTTGCCGTCTGACGACAGGTCGGCACCCGTGGCGTGGCGGATGATGTAGTGTTTGTTTTCTGAGCCGAAGAAATTCGACATAACCCAACCTGGGGTTACCTTGCTATAGTCTTTTATGCAGTTGAGTTGAATTTTGGCCTTGATAACCTCGGCCGACACGCTATGATAGTTCTTGAGGGCATTGTGCTTGATCGGTTCCATGTGCATGTTGCTCTCCTTGCCCTCACCATTGACGAAACGGTAGCGGTAGAGCGTGGGATAGTTGGATGTTTTTGTCCACCATGAGTAGCCGTTGGTGAGCAGATTCAGTCCATCAGCACTCTTGAGCATGTTCATAAAGTATTCCTCTGTGCCGTCCTGACCGAACAAAGACGACAAGAGGGTTATGCCGGCGTTATTGCCGTTAGCGTTAGTAAGGGCTTTGGGGTCTGTCCATGCTTTTCTGACGCGCTGCCAGAAGAATTGCCTGTGGTACTTGAGGTTGGCCTTGTCGAAGTCGTTGAACATGGGAATGCCTTTGCTGAAGATGCCTGTCTTGGGGTTGTTGATAATATTGTTTTCCCACTCCTCTGGGAAGAAGATGGCAAAGAGCATCTCGGCGAAGTTCTGCGAATGTTCATGGTTGTCTCCAATCTTGGTGGGCAGCGCATAGTCGATGTCGTTTGTCTCTGAGTGGTAGGCAAATATGTTAGCCTGGGGCAGGCTGCTGACGGTCACCCAGTGGCTGTCCTCCTTGCCTTCAGGACCGAAGCAGGGACGCACGCAAATCCAGAATTCTTCGTTGCCGTCAGCATTTTCCTTTTTCACCACGTCACCAAAGCGGTAGTAGGCCGTGCCGTCGAACTTTCCGTTGTTGTCGGCCTGCTCGGGCGAGCGATAGATAATCTTATTCAGGCCGTGTATCTGTTTGATGTTGACATCCACCGTGGCCCACGACCGGCCGTCGCTACTCTTGGTGTAGGTCATCGTGCCTACCGCGTCGTTGCTCCAGGTGTAGGTCTGCGTGTCCTCGGTGATCTCGGCACCTACCAGGTCGGCAAAGCGCTTGGCGGCTGTCTCCATGTCGTTGGTGTTCACGATGCGCGTGCCCTCATCGCCATCATCGGCCACGCCGATAGACGGCAGATAACTGCCCGACAGGAAGTCGGCAGGGGCATCGCTGAGGTTAGCCAGATTGTCCAGCACGCTGTAGACGGTGTTTTCCACCTCGGCCTGCTCTATGGCCTTTTGCTCCTGCTCTTCAGAACTCATTTCTTTGTCGTCATCCTTACATGAGGTGACGCTGAGGCTCAGGCCGCACACCAGGGCGGCGAGGAGCCAGATGTTAAATACTTTCTTTTTCATAATTTGTCAATTAATGTTTTTATTCATAATTTGTCAATTAATGTTTTTATTTTCGTTTACTGTATATCGTGTAGTGTGGTGCAAAGTTAGCAATTTTTTCTTTTCATGAAAAGCGTTACATGCGCCTCCTTGGAAGTTTTGCTTATTTTGAAAGAAGTTTTGCATATTCTGGAACTTGTTGCATATTTTGAGATTCTGACTGTTGGTTTATTGCATGGACATGCCGCGCATCCAAGCCTTCACGCTCTGCCCCTTGCGCTGCCTGAATGCGAGGCTGAAGGTGCTGTAACTGTGGTAGCCGCTATCGCTGGCCAACTGCTGCAAGGTGAACGGGCGCCTGGCGTTGGCAGCCTCACGGTAGAGACCTATGAAGTGGTCAATGCGCAAATCGTTGATGTAGGCATTATAGGTATTCCCCTGACTGGAGAAGTACTGACTGAGATAGAAGCGGTTGGTGCCCACGGCCTGGGCCAGTTGGGCCAGCGTCAGGTCATGCTGCAAGTAGAGTTGGCTGGCCTCGCAGCGCTCGGCCAGCAGCCGTTCTATCTGGGAGAAGAAATCCGCTCCGGCCAGTTTGCCGGCGACGGTGGGTAAGGGCGTGTGGATGGAAGCGTCCAACTGCGGCAGCGTCTCCACGCGCCACAGTAGCACGGCAATGAGCCAGAAGATGGTGATTTGCAGGAGGTAGGCTATCGTGATGTTGTTGTCAATCCAGTAGAAGATGAACACCAGCAGGCTGACCATCACCGCCACCTGGGTCTTCCACACCTCCTTATGCTCCAGGTCGGCATAGTTGTCGCGCAACCACCGCCCGTACTGCTTGACGGCAAACAGCATATAGACCACCAGCAGCACATAGAACGACAGGATATAGACGGCCTCAATGAGCAGATAATCGTGGTCAGGGTTCAGCATCTGTATCGTTCCCAGCAGCACCGAGGGTATCATGGCCACGAAGATCGGCCATATCGGGCGCTTATGGTCCTGAAGCATGTAGATGAGCGTGCCGGCGACGGCAGGAAACAGCGTCACCGTGTCGAGCACCACGACCGCCACATACTTGGCCGGAGAGATGTCGTGGGAGATTGCGTAGAACAGGAACCACCACACATGGCTTAGGAACGACAAGGCAAAAAACACCACCACCCAGCGGCGCAGGCGAACCGAGGGGGTGACGTCAGCCGCGAAGGCATTGCCGTCGCGAAATAGCAGGTAGATACATGCGATGACGGACACCAAGGTAATTCCGCCATATAGCATGAAATACAGGATATGTGTCAGGGGTATCTGTTCAAGTATCATCGTCGTGCCTATTCGTTTAATATTACATTCAACTTGGCCTTATTTCTTGTTCCGTTTCCGTCACGAAACAGGCCACGAGGCCGTAGGTGATAGTGGGGCGAATCCAGATCTCGACGAGCAGATAGTCGGTGTACTCGTTGAAGGGCTCCAGATAGATGTCGAGGTTGTAGAGCGTGGCAATGAGCATGTCGACGACGCAGATGGCCCACAGGTTGCTCTTGGTGTAGCTCTTCCAGTCCTTGCGGGCATAGAAGAACGTGAGCATGCAGAGCAGCAGCACCGACAGCGTGAGGCACCCGAGGTGCAGGGCGTAGTAGGCCAGTGGCGGCGGGAAGAGGATGTCGCGCAGCAGCACCGTCATGCCCACCGACAGGGAGCACCAGTAGTTGAACTGCTGGGTGGTGAAGCGCCGCGAGTTGAAGAAGTACATCCATATCATCGCCAAGCAGGCGATGTAGAACAGGTTGAGCACCAGTTCGGGCCACACGTCGCGCAGTCCGAAGTGGAAAACGGCGTAGAGCATCACGCCAACCGACAGCGTGCCGCCCACGGCGGTAATCACGATGTCGAAAATCTTGGCATTCTTCTTGAATCTTGTCTTCATAATATTTCCGTTAATGATTCGTACACATTTATCCGTTTTAAGTAGTCAAATTTGCAAAATTTGCATACGAAGGTACGCAAAAATCTCCATTAAACCGCGCCCGAAGCGCGCGCCCGAAAAGATTTTGTAAATATTGAAACAAGTTTTTTCGATTTTGAAAGCTTCCCTGGTTTTTTGTAAATTTTTAAACTCTAAATTGTAAATTTTGAAAGTCCCGGCAAGGTTGTGGCAGGTCAAGAATCCACGCACAAAGACTAAAAAATCTTGTGAGGCAACAATTTCTCAAGAAAAATGTGTACCTTTGCACGCGAAATGGATATATTCGCGCATACACCTATACAGTTCATACTGTTTTTCGTCCTCTACGGCGTGACGGGGACGATGCCGTTTTTTGCGGCCCTCTATCTGCTGCTGAGCCCGGGCAATGCCTTCGCGCCCTACGTCACGCCGCCGGTGCGGCTGCGCCGTTGGGCGGCATCGTTCTTTGTCCAGTCAGTTCTGGATCATGTGCTGTGGTTGCTTTTCTACCTCCATTTCCGCCATTCTTATTCTATAGATGAAGTGGTTCATTCAGCGGGCTATGTGGCGATTGTCGTGTTCGACTGTGTGGCGCTGATGACCACGCTTGCCGGCACGCTGCTCGCCATGCTTCAGGACAGGCGGCGGCGCATCTGGCCCGTCTTTGTGGCCATGATTCCATTCGTGGTGCTGATGGGCGTGCATATACTCAAGCCCAGTCAGACAGCTGTTCTCATGGCCTTTGTCTACGTCCTGTTGCTCTATGTGCTATTTACCGTCTATATGGTGTTTGCCGTCAGACGCTACGGGCGGTGGCTGAACGACAACTATGCCGACCTGGAAAACAAGAAGGTATGGCTGAGCCAGGTGGTGACACTCGGCTGCCTGCTGCTATTCTTCCTCTATACCATCGTTGACGTCGACACTATTTTCTTGTTATTCCTCATGCACTTCACCGAGGTCGTGCTGTTCGCCCTTCTGTTGTGGCGTGTGGAGACGCTTCAGCAGTTAGACAGTTTCCCGGTGCCAGAGACGCTGCCGCTGGCAGATAGCACTCCGGCGGAAGAAACGGGCGACGCACCGGCTCCGAAGACGGCTGAAGCACCAGAAGACTCAAAGATAACGCCAGACGTCCCGTCCCAGGAGCAGCAGCCGACGACTACTTCCGTCAATATCGACATTGACCAGATTGAGCGGCAGTTGAATGAGCACTGCGTGGCTACACGGCTTTACCTGCAGCACGAACTGACCCTTCCAGAGTTGGCTCAGGCGATTGGCACCAACCGCTCGTATCTCAGCCTGTACTTCTCGCGCCAAGGCATCACCTACAATACCTATATCAACAACCTGCGTATCAACTATTTCATCAGCCGCTATCAGGAGGCCGCCAAGGCCGGACAGCCAATCATTGCCCAGCAACTGGCCAGCGACAGCGGCTACCGCAGTTACAGCACCTTCAGCCTCGCGTTCAAGCAACGCTTGGGCCAGAGCGTCACGGCATGGATGCGCAAAACGGGGGGTAATTAGAACTCTTTTCGCATAATCGCAAAAGTCTTAGAGGCCGGGAGCCATGAGGACGGTGTGGGGCAGGAAGCCCTGGCGGACGAAGCTCTCGAGGGGCAGACGGTCGCTGAGGGGAGGCTCCTCGGCGGGCCAGCCCACGGTCAGCGTGGCCACGGGCATTACGACGGTCGGCTGCCGACCGGTGACCGGCGGCGAGACCTACGACCTGCAGGGCCGCCGCGTGCGCCAGGTGAGCCGCCCCGGCGTGTACATCAGGAACGGACGAAAGATTATGGTAAAATAATCGCGAAAGGAGGATAATGAAGAAAAAAGACCGTACGCTTTCTTTGCAGTACGGTTTTTTTTTATTACTTTTGTCGGCGATATGCAGAAGATGATTACCATACTCGGTCCGACGGCCAGCGGCAAGACGCCACTGGCGGCACGGCTGGCCGTGAAAGTGGGTGGCGAGATTATATCGGCCGACTCGCGCCAGGTGTACCGGCGTATGGACATCGGCACGGGCAAGGACCTGGCCGACTACGTGGTAGACGGGCGGCAGGTGAAGTATCACCTGATAGACATCTGCGAGCCGGGAACGAAGTACAACCTCTTCCAGTATCAGCAGGACTTCGCCGATGCCTATAGCGACATCAGGGGTAGGGGAGTGTTGCCCATCCTCTGCGGTGGTACGGGACTTTATATCGAGGCCGTGCTGAAGGGCTACAACCTGTCGCCAGTGCCGCAGAACCCCGAGCTGCGGCAGCGGCTTGAAGGGCTGACGCTGGCTGAGCTGACACAGATGCTCGCCGCGCTGAAGAAGCAGACGGGCAGCACCATGCACAACACCACCGACGTGGACACGGCTCAGCGCGCCATCCGTGCCATCGAGATTGAGACCTACAACCAGGAACACCCGACACCGCTGCGCGTGTTGCCCCCGATCGACACCGTCATCATCGGTGTGAACATCGACCGTGAGCTGCGGCGCGAGAAGATAACGCGGCGACTGAAGGCACGACTCGACGAGGGCATGGCCGACGAAGTGCGCAGCCTGCTGGCTGAGGGCATCGCCGCCGACGACCTTATTTATTATGGCCTGGAATACAAGTACGTGACGGAATACGTGACGGGCCAGACCACCTACGACGAGATGTTCCGCCGGCTGGAGATTGCCATCCATCAGTTTGCCAAGCGGCAGATGACGTGGTTCCGGGGCATGGAGCGGCGCGGCTTCACCATCAACTGGATTGACGCCACGCTGCCGATGGAGGAAAAAGTGCAGCAAATCATACAAATCGCAAATCGAAAATCCGTAAATTGAAAATCGAGAGTAATAAATCGAAAATCGAAAATCCGTAAATCGAAAATAAAGACAGATGGCAGTAGAGACAACACGGTGGGGCGTACTGTATTGCCCCAAGACAGGTCTGACCAGCAAACAGAAGCGCTGGGCAAAGATTGAGGCGGCGCTCCGCGAACGGGGCGTGACGTACGACATGGTGCAGAGCGAGACCGCCGACAGTGTGGAGCGGCTGATGACGATGCTCATCAACAACGGCTACAAGACGATTATTGTGGTGGGCGGCGACTCGGCGCTGAACGACGCCGTGAACTGCCTGATGAAAGAGGAGAACCGCGTGCGCGACGAGATTGCCCTCGGCGTGATTCCCAACGGCGTGATGAACGACTTTGCCCGCTTCTGGGGTTTCGGCGAGGACGACGTGGCGCAGACCGTCGGCTGGCTGGCTGAGCGTCGTGTGCGGCGTATCGACCTCGGCTGCATACGCTACACCAATGCCAAGCAGGAGCGCTGCCACCGCTACTTCCTGAACTGCCTGAACATCGGCATGACGGCCGACATCATGAACCTGCGTCGGCAGACGAGGCGCCTGTTTGGCTCGCGTACCTTATCTTTTATATCGTCGCTCTTCGTGATGCTGTTCCACCGCATGGAGTACAAGATGAAGTTGCGTATCAACAGCGATACCATCGACCGCAAGGTGATGACCGTCTGCATCGGCTCGGGGCCGGGCTACGGTCAGACGCCCAACGCAGTGCCCTACAACGGCATGCTCGACGTCTCGGTGGTCTATCATCCTGAGGTCGTACAACTCATCGAGGGCTTGTGGCTGCTCATCACGGGGCGCTTCCTGAACCACCGCAATGTCCATCCCTTCCGCACGACTGAAGTCTTCGCCGACGAGGCTCGTCATGCGCTGGTGGGCATCGACGGTCGGCTGATGAAGACGCCCGTCGGCCCGTTCCGCGTCAGCATCGAGCAGGAGGTTGTCAATTTCCTCATTCCGGCCTGATTTGTTTATTTTCCCTAAAATATTTGGCGGTTTCAAAAATAGTTTGTATTTTTGCACTCAGATATAAATAACTGATGATATGTTAGGAATAGAATCACCCCGCAGGCCAATTACAGGTCAGTTTGCGAAAGAACTTCGCGAGTCATTGGTTCGTGCCCGTACAGGGAACTTGAATGAGTCGGAAAAAGAGAGTGTCCGCCGTTCAGAAAAGGTGTTGAGGAAATACAATGCAGTCTGGAAGTAAGGCTACGGAATTCTTGGAATTGATATTTGAAAGAATTGATGACGCATCAGTTCTTTCAAATTTTTATTGTGGCATACAGGATATGGATGACTTCATCCACGAGAAGCTTCAAGGTTACCTCAACAGAACCGGTTGTGAAGCATATACAATAAAGTTAGGAGATGATATCGTAGCGATGTTGTCATTAGGTGAAGATACGCTCTGTCTGGATGATGACGATAAAGACGATATGAGGTCAGGCTTCATTCCTAAGCCTAATGTTGCATTGGAGAACCAAGACTATCTTTCAGAGAAAGAATTTCCTGCCGTAGAAATCACATATTTGGCTGTTGACAAGAAATGGCGTGGGCAAGGTATCGGAGAGTACATCATCCGCCAAGTGGAGAACAAGGTGAAGCACGACCGCCCGGAATATGAGTTTATTACGGTAGAGGCTTATAAAACTGCCGGCTATTCAGCCGTTGGGTTTTACAGCCATTGCGACTTCACCCCAGCAGAGCCTCCTATGGGGTATAAAGACACACTTCGAATGTACAAGGTTCTTCATCCAATAATAACACAATGACTGCTTCTTGATTTTTGATAATCCCTATGGTAATCCCTATGGTAAGTCTTTAGTAATGTTTATTTTCCCTAAAATATTTGCCAATGTTAAAATAATGCCCTAACTTTGCACCCTCAAAACAAAAAACAGAGAATGAGGAAGACAATTATCGACTTGCTTGGCCGCAAAGGCCACACGCCCGTGAGCATGCTCACGGCCTACGATTACAACACCGCCCGTACCATCGACGAGGCCGGTGTAGACATGGTTCTGGTGGGCGACTCGCTGGGTAACGTCATGCTGGGTTACGAGAACACGCTGGCCGTGACCGTCGACGACATGATTCACCACGGCAAGGCCGTCTGCCGCGGCGTCAAGGAGGCCTTCGTGGTCATCGACATGCCGTTCATGTCGTACCAGCCTTCCGTTGAGGATGCCGTCCGCAACGCCGGGCGCATCATGAAGGAGACCGGCTGCCAGGCCGTGAAGCTGGAGGGCGGCAGGGAGTATGCCGACCGCATCAAGGCCATCGTCGATGCCGGCATCCCCGTCGTGGCACATATCGGACTGACACCACAGTCGGTCAATGCCCTCGGCGGCTTTAAGGTTCAGGGCAAGACGCTTTCGAAGGGCCTGAAGCTGTTCAGCGACGCCAAGGCCGTGGAGCAGGCCGGAGCCTTTGCCGTCACGCTGGAGTGCGTGCCCGCCCCGCTGGCCACTCTCATCACCGGGCGCACGTCGATGCTGACCATCGGCATCGGTGCTGGTAATGGCTGCGACGGTCAGGTGCTGGTCTATCAGGACATGCTGGGCTTCACCAACGGCTTCACGCCGAAGTTCGCCAAGAAGTATGCCGACCTGCACAGCGTCATGCTCGACGCCTTCCGCCAGTACAAGCAGGAGTGCGAGCAGCGCACGTTCCCCGATGACAGCCTTTCGTTCGGCATTGACGAGGACGTGCTGAAAGAGTTAGAGCAGAAAATAGATTTACCATTTTAATATAAACTTGAAATGAAGGTAGTCAAGACAGTAAGAGAAGTCAGAGAGATTGTTACGGCATGGAGAAAAGAGGGACTCAGCGTCGGGCTGGTTCCTACCATGGGTTTCCTGCATGAGGGCCATCAGAGCCTCATCAGCACATCGGCCGCACAGAACGACCGCACGGTCGTCTCGGTGTTTGTCAATCCCATACAGTTTGGTCCCAACGAGGACCTCGAGACCTATCCTCGCGACCTTGAGCGCGACAAGAAGGCCGTCGAGGAAGCCGGTGGCGACCTGATCTTCAACCCCGAGCCTGAGGAGATGTATCCGCCGCACTTCACCTCGTTTATTGACACGACAGAGACCACGGAGCTGCTCTGCGGTGCCGTACGTCCCGTCCACTTCCGCGGTGTCTGCACCGTGGTAGGCAAACTGTTCAACATTGTCGGTCCCGATCGCGCCTACTTCGGGCAGAAGGACGCCCAGCAGCTGGCCACCATCCGCCGCTTCGCGCGTGACCTGAACTTCCCGCTCGAGATTGTGGCGTGCCCCATCGTTCGCGAGGCTGACGGTCTGGCCAAGTCGAGCCGCAACACCTATCTTAATAAAGAGGAGCGCCAGGCCGCCCTCATCCTGTCGAAGAGCCTGAAGAAGGGTAGGGAGGCCATCGAAGCCGGCGAGCGCGACGCCCAGACCGTCATCGGCATCATCACCGAGAGTCTGAAGACCGAACCCCTGGCCCGCATCGACTACGTCGAGGTTGTCGACTTCGAGAACATCCAGCGCACGCCGCGTATTGAGGGCGAGGTGCTGGTGGCCATTGCCGTCTACATTGGGCGTACGCGCCTCATCGATAACTTTATCGTAAACGTGTAAACCGTTGTAACAGATGAACATAACACTTCTAAAGTCGAAGATTCACCGTGCCGTGGTGACCCAGTCGGACCTCAACTACGTAGGCAGCGTCACCATCGACGCCCGATTGATGCGCGAGGCCGGTATCGTTGAATACGAGAAGGT
>ODAI011487724.1_pt1 | contig 11025 bp, 9 predicted proteins | sample 1539321 | NCBI WGS metagenome assembly ODAI01 (sample SAMN02144231, study PRJEB22623) | gut metagenome | biome: sheep rumen | host: Ovis aries | place: New Zealand | reverse complement strand
TCGTAACAGTCCCTGATATATTCCAGCATCAGATCTTCACCAAGAGCTGTTGCGAACTCCTCAAAATCCAATGGATACATGCGGATCTTTCGTTCTTCTGATGGGATGACAATTTTATCGACATTCTCCTTAATGGAAATAAGCGATCCCGACTCCAAATAATCATAACGGCCATCTTTGACAAGGTATTTAATCGCTTCGCGTGCCCTTGGGAATCTTTGAACCTCATCAAATACAATCAGCGATTCCCGCCTGTAAAGCCTAATGTTGTATTCCAATGAAAGGTTCTGAAAAAAAACATCCAGATTTTCCAGGTTATCAAAGTTATCCTTTACATTCTTTGATGCTCTGGCAAAATCTATGATGATAGCTGTTCTGTATTCATTCTTTGCAAACTCTTCCAATATAGTAGTCTTTCCAACACGCCTGGCTCCTTCAATCAATAGTGCCCGACGACCTGCTGACTCCTTCTTCCATGAAAGCAGTTCCGAATAGATTTTCCTTGTGATTTTCATTTTCTGCATCTCCCCGCCCATTGTACAGTACGCAGAGTATATTATACCCGAGAGCCTTATAAAACGCAACCTAACATCGCCTCAAAAAGCAGAACAATGCGCAGACTATGTTCTGTTTGATACATGGTTCTCCAATCCCGCCCAGCTTATCGCGGTCAAAAACCTGGGGCTGGATTCCATTGCCATGATTAAGAAGAGTTCCCGCATTTACTATGAGTACAAGGGGGAACAGCTTTCCATCAGCAAGATCTTCGGCATCTGCAAAAAGCGCCGCGGACGCAGTAAATATCTGCTTTCTGTAGACGTCATGGTTGGAAAAGACCAGAAAATCCCGGCAAAGATCGTCTGTGTAAGAAACAGAAAAAATAAGAAGGACTGGGTGGCTTTTATCTGCACGAAACCGGACCTTTCCGAAGAAGAGATCATCCGGATCTATGGGAAAAGCTGGCAGATCGAGGTGTTTTTTAAGACCTGCAAGTCCTATCTCCAGTTGGTTACGGAATGTCACAGCCTGTCTTATGATGCCCTGACCGCCCACGTAGCAATCGTATTTACAAGGTATCTCATGATTGCGATGGAGCAGCGGCGGAGTGAAGATGAACGGACACTGGGAGAACTCTTTTTCTTCTTTACAGACGAGTTGAAGGACATCTCGTTTGGAGAATCCTTCAGGATTATCATAACTGCCATGATAGACAGCGTCTGTGCTGTCTTCCAACCTACGGAGGAGCAGTACGCACTGTTCATTGAGACGTTTGTAGGCCGGCTTCCGGAGTACATTAGCAATTCGCTTGTCAAAACGGCACTGGCTGCCTGAATATCCTATCTGATTGCCTGTATTGTTGAGTTTTCAAGGTACGAGGCCCATTTTTGCTATGGGAAGTTTTAGTTATATATATTATAAGGTGCGAATGTATATGGCTATATCTTTATTCTGAACTATCTGTCATTATTTTAGACTGTATTCTTTTGAAGTTTCCATAAGATTTCCCACATTCTGAACGTGAAGCTGAATGTGCTCTGAAAGAGAAAAGCAAAAAAACCGGCCGCAGCGGTATAAGACCAAGTCTCACAGCTTCTTGAAGCAATCCGCATGCCCCAGGAAGCAAGCCTCTCTATCCTGGCTTTGCTGCGGCAGGATCTGCCATCGGCTCCCGCTGCCGATATATGCACGGATATCCCGGCTGATCCCGCTGTCTGTGAACGTATCCTCCATGCAGATCCGGCTTATGAAGGCATGGATGTCCTTGCGGAGCATCTGCTTCTAAGCGTCCGAAGCCGTGAGAACGGTCCCTGGAAAAGGATCCCCGAGCAGGTATTTCTGGATACCATGGGCTGCTTTTCCAGCTTTGTCCGGGAATATTTCCGTTCCTACGGCACCTGGGGCTTTGACCGCGGATTCTGGACCACAAGACAGGCCGAAGCAAAGCTGTTTCGCATCGGTACTCTGGAATATGAGCTGTCCGATGAGCCGGAAGAAGCTGCGAAGAAAGAAACAGTGAAGAAAAAAACAGCGCCGGAAGAGATACGAAGGCAGATAAACCTTCATATCCCTTCTGACGCTGACCTTCGTCCAAACTGTGTAGAAGACTCCTTCCATAGCGCCCGGGCATTTCTCGCCGGGTATTTCCCCGATTGGGCTTCTCTGCCCATCCATCTGGAATCCTGGCTGCTCTCACCCGCACTTGAAAAGCTGCTGCCTCCCTCCTCAAGAATCCTGCAGTTTCAGAAATACTTTATGCTCAAATCATGGGATCCGGATCCGGAAGATTATCTGGAGTGGGTCTTTCAGATTGCCGGCGGGCAGCGGGATAACGTGCAGATCTCAAAGCTGCCGGAAAATACTCATCTGCAGAAAGCCATGAAAGCTTACGTCCTTCAGGGCGGAAAGATCGGAGTCGCACAGGGAGTCCTTAAAGAGATCCTATAACTCGATGTTCACATGATCCCTGTCACAGACGAGTATTCCGTTCTGACTGATTAATTCGGCCGCCTGCAAAGATGTTCTTCGCTGCTCGTATCCGCGGCCTTTCCAGCTGAAATCCGGATGATTTCGTTCCTCGGCTTTTAGCTCGGGATGTGTGAAATAAAAGATATACGCATGTCCCTGATATACCAGAACGTCCGCATGATTTGCGATTGTACCGTCGTCTTTGCGTATACCCGGCTCTTTTAAGATATCCGGGCATCGCTGCCAGTGCTGCGCATCCGTGCTTTTATAGACTCCCAGTCCGTTCCATGTGTCCGTGATCATCCACCAGAGATCGTGAAAAAAGAAAACATTAGGGCCTTCATGCGGACAGTCCGTGATTTCAGGACCGCATACCGTCCAGTGATCCAGATCCTCGCTGACCGCGCTCCAGGTATGGCTTTCATGGAGTTCATCCTTATACCACATCTTAAACCTGCCGTCCGGCATCGGATGCACGCAGGCATCGATTACCCGCTCCGATGACAGCTGCAGCTCACTTTGAAAGTCCCAGTTCCACAGGTCAGAGCTTGTATAATGCAGGATTGTTCTCGGATACTCCCAGGAAGAGACGATCCCCTGAACATAAGATACATACATATGGCAGATCCCGTTATGTTCAATGATCTCCGGCGCCCAGTAGGTATTCCGCCCAGGCTCATAACACAATCCCTGCGCCGTTCCCCGGTATACCCAGGTGCGGCCTCCGTCTGAGGAGGAAGCGATACCGATATCCGTCCCGTGCATGAATTCCACATCCAGGCACGGAGAAAATGCCCTCCGGTTTGTATAGAAGATCCACCATTCACCGGTGCGGCGGTTCCGGATGATCGCCGGATCCGCGGCGCCGTCATAAATCGGATCGCGAAATAGAGGTGCTGAAGGTACCATTTTGCATCATCCTTTCACTGCGCCTGAGGTTATACCCGCGATGATGTGCTTCTGCATCAGCAGATAGAAGACCACAATCGGGATCAGGACAATAACCATCGTGCACAGCATGACGGTCCAGTTGTTGGAGAACTGACCTACGCCCTTATAGACTTCCATGATCAGCGTAAAATTATTGGACGAGCTGATGAACAGATACGGGAGCATGAAATCGTTCCAGATCCACATGACGTCGAATATGATGATCGTCGTAGTAACCGGCTTCAGCAGCGGAAATGCGACCCGCCAGTACATTTTCCATACGCTGGCTCCGTCAATCAGCGCGGCTTCTTCCAGATCTTTCGGAACATTATTGATAAACCCCTGATACATGAACAGCGCGAAGTTGCACCAGCTGGTGTACAGCACGATCATTCCGATTACGGAGTTCTGCAGATGGAAGAATGACATCAGATTGAACAACGGGATCAGGGTTGTCTGTGCCGGCACCATAAAGCCGACCAGAAAATAGAAGAACAGGATCTTGGTGACAATATTCTTTCTGCGCACGATCGCATAAGCAGCCATGGATCCGATCAGGATAATAATCGTTACGGATACGACCGTGATAATCAGAGAATTGCGAAGGCTGCTCCAGAAATTAATGCTGTTCAACGCCTCACGGTACAGATCCCAGGTAAAATTCTTTCCGGGCAGGGACAGCGGTGACTGGGACGCCGCCTGTGCCGGCTTGAATGTGTTGACCAGCAGGTAATAGAAGGGGATAAAAAATACTGCGCAGAGCAGAAGCATCAGCGCTTCTCCGATATAACTGACGACGCTGCGTTTGTTTTTAACCATTTACTCCACCTCCCTCTTCTTCATGACACTTAGCTGAATCACACTGATGATCGCGATAAATACAAAGAAGATCGCGGACATTGCCGTTGCTTTGCCGTAGGATTTTTCAACGAATGCGCTCTTGATGATATTGTGGGAAACCATCGTCGTAGCGGTTCCCGGGCCGCCTCCGGTCAGTGCGAAAGGCAGATCGTACAGCTTCATCGAGTTCAGCATCAGCAGCATCACGCTCGTTGTCATAGCCGGAGCAAGCAGCGGGAATGTGATGTACCGGAATTTCTGCCAGGCATTTGCTCCGTCCACCGTGGCCGCTTCATAATAATCCGCCGGAATGCTCTGAAGCTGCGCAAGATATATGCATGCATGCCATCCGACAACGCTCCACAGGTTAACCATCAGGACCGAGAACATAGCCCATTTGGGCATAGCCAGCCACATGATCGGCTTTATGCCGAACAGGCCGAGAAATTTATTCAGAAGGCCGTTGGAGGTCGGAGCAAGGATGTATGCCCACAGGTATCCGAGGATAATCGCGCTCGGAACGGATGGGAAGAAAAAGACGGCTCTCTGAAGATTTCTGGTTTTCATTCTGGAGTTCAGCACCAGAGACAGCGGAATAGCGAAAACCGTTGTAATGATCGGAAAGATAATACTGTATTTGATGGTGTTGGTCAGTGCCGCTTTCATTGCACGGTCAGTAAAGACCAGCTTGAAGTTTTCCAGTCCGACAAACTTCAGATTGCTCAGAGAATAGCCGTCCCAGTTTGTAAATGACAGCCACAGCGTCTGTACCAGCGGGATCACCGTCAGTACCGTGTATGCGATAAAGGCAGGAAGAACAAACCCGATATAGGGAAGCTCTCGTTTCAGTTTTGTTTTCATGTGAACCCCCGATTTCTGATGATCTATATGCAATTCTGTGCTTCAGGAACCTGCGGGCTCGTCCGACACTGGATCGGCGAGCCCGCTCTTTGATACTGTGCAGAATAACGATCCGTACAGCTGTTCCTTATTTGCTCAGTTCTGCCTGCTTTTCATCCAGACGAACCGGGATGTTTTCTACGCTGTCTGCTCCGGTGATCACATCCTGCACGCCGGTCAGGAATTCTTTGTAGATGCCGGAGGAATTCTTCCATGCGATCTGCGGAAGATAGAAATTGCCGTTTACAGCGTCTTCTTTGAATTTTTCAAATACGGTGCCCATCTCATAGTCAATGCCTTCAACAATAATGGCATTGTTGGAGATCTGCTGCCATTTCAGGATATTCTCATCTCTCTGCATGAACTCCAGGAAGGTGCGGCATGCTTCTTCGTGAGCAGTTGTAGTGCTGATGGAAAGGCCGACGTTCAGAGCACCCGGCAGCACCTGATTGCCATCTTTATCTGAGATACCGAAAATATCATACTCCAGATCCGGATTCTTAGACTCGATCGTAGCTACGGTCCAAGGTCCGCCATGGATCATCGCAACCTGGCCGTTTGCAAACATATCGATCACCTGGTCAGAATTCATTCCGAGGGATGCCGGGCTGTAAAGACCGCTTGCGATCATATCTTCATACCAGGTCTTCATCGGTTCGGTGTAATACTGAACATAGGTTGCTTCGCCGTTGTTGATCTGCTGATCCGCATCAGGAGTCTGGCTGATCACGGTGCACTGATAAAGATCCTGCGCCAGATTGTGAACATTATCCGCATCATCCATATAAGGCTCTACACCAAGCTCTTTAAGTTTTGCACATGCATCCACAAACTCGCCCCACGTTTTAGGCTCTTCGGCGATACCGGCCTGCTCGAAAAGTGCTTTATTATAGAAGACACCGCCGATCCAGGCATCCGGTGAATATGCATAGATCTCACCCGGCTTTCCGTAAGTTTCTGCCGTCGCATGATCAATCCGTTCAAAAACAGGCATGTCACTCAGATCCATCGCAAGACCTTTTTCAATGATTTCCTGCTTATTTTCCGCTGCGGTGTAGAACATGTCCGTCATCTGTCCGGAAGCCACCAGCACGCTGAACTTATCTACATACTGCTGTACCGGTGGTACGTACTGCAGGTCTACGTGAATATCCGGATACTCAGCTTCAAATTCCTCAAAAAAGCTTCCAAGCTGCTGTTCGGAATACCATGACAGAAGCGTGATCGTCTCTGTATCTGCCATAGCCGTGATGCTGACTGCTCCGGTCAGTAATGCTGCTGCCGCCATTGCTCCGATGATTTTTCTGCGTGTCATCTCATTTCCTCCTTGTGCTCATTCTGAAAATGTTTTTTCCGGTACTTTTCGTTGTGTACAGGCCGTTCGATTTCTGAACCTCTGTGTTTTCCAGCTGTCTATATTCTAGAAAATCCTGCTAAAAAACAGAATGAACACTAGATCGGAGTTTTTGCGGATTGTTCCTTTCTTATACGTGCGGTTTGCTCATTTCTACGAATAAATTGCTCATTTACCGCATCATTGCAGATGCCGATGTCATGTGCAGTAAATAACGGGTTATCTTTGCTCCCTGTGGCTGCGCCGGTACTGGTTGGGTGATTCTCCCGTATATTCTTTGAATTTTCTCGAAAAATGATACTCACTTTCATATCCGACCAGCTGGCTTACGGTACTGACCAGCTCATCCGTAGAAAGCAGCAGTTCTCTGGCCTTCTCCATCCGGATCCGGGTCACATATTCCCAGAAGCCGATCCCTGCCTGCTCCTTATAAAGTGCGGTAAAATAGTTTTTACTTACACCATTGTAGTCGGCAGCATCCTGAACAGAAAATGAAGAGTCCTGATAGTTTTCCAGCACCAGAGCATTGGTTCGCAGCACCAGCCGGCGCCCGGAGCCAAAGCAGATCTCACGGATCTCCTCAAACGTCTGATGGATCCTGTCCTCCATCCAGCGGTATGTATCTTCCACACTGTCGATCCGGTCCAGACTGTCTGAACGGATATTTCTTAAAATAGAGAATGAGTCCTGTTTTTCCAGCTGTTTCAGGACAAACTTGATCTGGATCAGCAGATCAAACGCTTCTTCTTTCAGGAGTTCCGGTGTTTTTTTCTCTTCATAGGCTTGCAGAAATATTCCTGCCAGATAAGAGCTCACCATTTCTTCCGAATGCTCCAGAACAGCTCTGCGGATCAGCGATGGAAGATTAACCGGCGTGCTTTGATCCTGCTGACCGCTTCCGGTTTTATATATCCTGCATTTTTCCTGAAGTTCCTCGAAAAACGCACCGTCTGAAGCCTGATAAAACTGATCGGCTGATATCATGGTCTCCTTTGACTCACTCTCACGTCCACGGTCCAGAATACCCTTCATCTTATCCACCAGCTGGTTCAGTACCAAGCGGCTTACCGGCTTCAGCAGAAAATCCTGCACCCCATAGCGGATCGCTTTCTGTGCGTAGGAAAAATCACCGTATGCGCTGACAATTACAATCTGAACCTTCTCATCCGCAGACCGGATATTCTGCACGCATTCGAGCCCATCCATCAGCGGCATCTGAATATCCATAAAAATCAGATCCGGTGACAGCTCCTCGTACTGTTTCAGCGCAGTCAGTCCGTCCGAAGCGGTTCCGACGATCTGAAATCCCTTCTCCTCCCATGGAACCAGTTTCTCAAACAGCTGATAATTAATCGGTTCATCATCCACGAGCAGTACCTTATACATCATTATCCCTTTCCAGCCGTATCTTTATTGTCACCAGCGTGTATTCCTGTTCACGGCTCTCTATAAACAGTCCGTAATGATCTCCGTACACCAGTCGGATTCTGGCATCCGTATTCACCACTCCGATTCCTTGTCTGCCCTGGGAAATGAGCTGAGGAGACATTTCCTCAGGTTCTTTCTCCCTGCTCATGCTGCGCTGCAGCATAGCCAGCTGACTGGAGCTGATCCCTTTTCCGTTGTCCCATACCGCAATCTTCAGGTCATCTCCGTCTTCCTCAACCACAATCTTCAGATTCCCGTCCGACCTGGTCTGGTCAAATCCGTGTCTGATTGAGTTCTCAACGACCGGCTGGATCAGAAACTTCAGCATCCGCGCGTTTTCCAGTTCCTCCGGGCAGATGATTTCGTACATGAACATCCCCGGAAACCGGTTCTGATAAAACATCAGATAGTTCTGTATGTATTCCAGTTCCTCCCTTACATGCACTTTTCTCTCTTTGCGTTCCATTGTGTAGCGCATCATCTGGCTCAGAGCCTGGATCATGTCTTCGATCTCCCGATTGTCCGAAAGCACGGCTTTCGTCTCAATCAGCTGAAGTACATTATAAAGGAAATGCGGATTAATCTGATTAACCAGCGCTTCCAGCTCTGCTTCCTTCTGGCGCAGTTCCGCGACGTACACGTCCTGGATCAGACCACTGATCTTGCTCGTCATAGCCTCAAAACGTTCTCCGATGACCGCCACCTCAGCAGGTGCATTTTCATAGGTCTCGTTCTGAGCCGCCTGACTGCCGTCATACGCGTTGATCCTGTCAACCAGAACATGCAGGGGCTTTCCGATCCGTTTCGCGCTGTAGCGAAGAATCAGGAGCAGCAAAAATATGGCAGCAACCGCAAGGAGACAGACGACGAGCACCAGTTTACGGACCGGCGAGAGGATTACATCGCGGCTGGTCTGGAGCATCACAGTCCATCTGTTGGCTTCGAGCGTCTCCATAATGTAATAATAGTCTTTATCATGCCAGATGACAGTTTGGGAAGCCGCATCATCTGACGTGCTGCTCCTTAAATCAGCAGATGCTGCAAGGGCTTCAGAAACCGCCTCTTCATCCGTATCTTTCTTCGCCCCCGCGATAATCCTGCCGAGCTCATCCGTAATCAGGTAGCCGTTACCCTCCTGCTGATTCTTCTTCAAAAAGTCCGCCAGCCGATACAGGTCGATTTCCATCAATACATATCCGTTTACACGCTCTCCCCTTCCGATCGGATAGATCAGGGAAAATGACGGGTTCTCAGATCGATAATACAGGTGATCGCTGCTTTTTTGCGGTGCAAATTTCAAAACCGTCTCCTGTGCAAGCGCCTGCGTAAACCAGACCTGATCCGTGTACGGATAGTTCTTTTTCAGAATATCGTTCAGGCTGTACACAGCTTCCCCATCTTCCCCGATCAGATTAATATCCATGATATATGAAGAAAACAGACTTGTATTTAGAAGATATGCATCCACACTCCGTACAGCGTTCATCCACTCCGGAGAATACTCCGTGTAATATCCCGAAACCAGCCTTGAGACAGGGGTATACTGAGACAGCGACACAATCGGTGCAACCAGAGAATCCAGACGGGATTCCATAATTGCGGCTCCCATCTCGACCTGAGATCTTCGCGTATCCAGAATACTGTCTTTCATATATCTGGTGATATACGACAGGAAAAAGACGATTAACGCAAAAATCACCGCGAGAAAAACGGCAGAAATTCGCTGAACCGTCCATGTAATGATCGATTTTCTCTTACTCTTCATGATGCAGTACCCATGTCTGATTATCCTTCAAAGTCATTCAGCTTAGCGTTACGTCTCCTGCTGCGCTCTTCAGCCGGATCTTCCCGGTTCCTGAATGATCTCTTCTTCTGAAAGCCCTCTTGCTTCTCCTTCCGCAAAATGCTCCTCAAACGTATCCATAATCTCTTTCTAAAATTCTTCCGTGCAGCCCTGCAGTTCTCTGCGCAGCATCCCCAGATATATTTCCTTGCGGCTCATAATAATTTCTCTACCTTTCTTGCAAATGTGATCCATTCCTGCTTCTTCTCGATAAAAAAAGCTCTTCCGGTATCTGTTAAATGATAATACTTTCTGGCCGGTCCTCCGCTGGACTCCTGAAGATATGTGGTCAAATAACCTGCCTCCTTCAGCCTCCGGAGTACCAGATACAAGGTTCCGGCGGTGACATCCAGCTCCTGCGAGATCGACTCCGTCAGCTCATAGCCGTAACGATCCTCTTCCTGAAGGGAAGAAAGAACCACCAGCTCCAGAACACCCTTTTTAAACTGTGCATCCATGTTCATACCTCCGATAGCTGTACTATATCGCAGACTATTATGTATTGCAATATAGTAAATTAAAAAAATAGCTGTTAATGCTTTAAAAAGGGATGGCTGTGTCTGACTCATATTAAGAGCCATACACAGCCGCCCCTTTTCACTCAATTGATGCCGCCGATCAAATTATCTCCACTTGAAGGTAATGTAGTCTTTTATATAAGCATCATATTCTGAATAACTGCCTTCTCCGGAATCGATAAGTACATAATACACGCCTGCCGGATATTTCTGGGACGTGAAATGCTTTGTACTGCCGGATGATGCTTGAATACCTCTATTATAAATGCTCCTGAGAGGTTTGTCATTGAACCTGTAATGTAATTTGCCTGGGCCTGGTTTGCCGTTGTCTTCTCTGCTTTGTCATTTCAGGCTTTTCGCCAGCGACGAAAGCAGTGCCACCATCTCCGGATTGGCAAGCACTTTTCCGAGCAGTTCTGCATCCAATCCTTCCGGAAGACTGACCGTCTTTTCTTCGGCTGACTTATCCATCTTCGGATTCAGATTCTTCTTTTCGTAAAATGCCTCCTCGAACAGTTCCGCATCCCCCGGCATATCCCGGATATATTCCTTCAGCTGCGCAAGCGTCATGGTTTCTTCCTTCATCTGCTCCTTGCTCCTCTCTGCCTGCCGCCGGACTGCTTCGGGAAGTCCAGGCTGAACATGGCCCTGCCGTCCTTCCACTCCATTAGAAGATCTGCCGTGAAGAGCTTGTCTTTCTTTGCCGAATACAGGTCCTTCACCCTGGTTTTCCCTTTCGAGAGCAG
>ODAI014206811.1_pt1 | contig 11027 bp, 4 predicted proteins | sample 1539321 | NCBI WGS metagenome assembly ODAI01 (sample SAMN02144231, study PRJEB22623) | gut metagenome | biome: sheep rumen | host: Ovis aries | place: New Zealand | reverse complement strand
GTTATCTGGCATCCTGCCCTGCGAAGCCCGGACTTTCCTCTCCTGCGCCCTTTCGTCTGCGCAGCAGCGATCATTCATCCTGCTCATGGAAGTTGATTATAACACAGTTTATAAAAAAGTAACACATCAAAGAAAAAATACCCCTTTTCAGAATTTTAAAAGATGTTAAAATTGGCTAAGAGGATAAGGACATTGGCCTTCAGTTTATGGTTAAATTAACTCAAACGTTTTCTGAAAGAAGGTCAGTTCTATTTGCGTGCAGAGGAGGAAATTATGATGCAGAAATGGGCTAGACTTAACTATCAACCCGGACTTCCGCTTTATGGAGATACCAGGATTACAGGTAGTAAGAAACATATAGCAGTTTCAAGGAAGGCCGCAGAGGAGGGAATGGTTCTTTTAAAAAATGATGGAACACTTCCTCTAAATAAGGACAATAAATTGGTTATGCTTGGAAAAGCATCGGTTGATTATGTTAAGGGCGGCGGTGGCTCAGGCGATGTTTACTGCTCTTATGTTCACAGCCTTTATGATGGACTTAAGAACCGGGGTGTAGATGTATTTGAACCGCTTATTTCTTTTTATAAGGACGAGATGGACAAGCAGTATGAGATGGGAAGATGCCCGGGAATGACCGCTGAGCCTTCTTTATCTGATGATATGGTAAAAGAGGCTTCTGCATTTGCAGATACTGCTCTGGTAATGATAAGCAGATTCTCCGGTGAGGGATGGGACAGAAGCGACATCGAGTCAAACTGGGAGTTTAATCCATGGCCTCAGAGCGAGAGTATGCCATCTATTTCATCAAAGATTTTCCCTAAGGGTGATTTCTATTTGACTAAGGAAGAAAAAGAAATGGTTTCCATCGCAACCGAAAACTTCTCGAAGGTTGTGGCAGTTCTTAACGTCGGTGGAATCATTGATTGCAGCTTTATAAAGAATGATGACAAAATAAATGCTGCTCTCTATATGGGACAGGGCGGAATGGAAGGTGGCGATGCTGCAGCGGATGTGCTTCTTGGGCTTGTTAATCCTTCAGGAAGACTTGCTGATACTTTCGCAGCAAAGCTCGAAGATTATCCATCCACTGAGAACTATCATGAATCTATAGATTATGTTGAGTATACCGAGGATATTTATGTCGGTTACAGATATTTTGAGACTGTTTCCAGGGCAAAAGAAAAGGTGATTTACCCCTTCGGTTATGGCCTTTCCTATACTGATTTTGATATAGAAGTTCTTTCTGCAAAGGAAGACAGTAACGTAAAGGAAAGCTGTAATTACCTTGGAGAAGCTGTAAATGCTGAAGGCTTTACTTTTACAGTTAAGGTTACTAACACAGGAAAGACAGCAGGAAAAGAAGTAGTTCAGCTGTATTTTAGTGCTCCTGCCGGAAAGCTTGGAAAGGCAGGAAAAGTTCTTTCTGACTTTGCAAAGACAAAGATTTTAAATCCAGGGGAGAGTGAGGAACTTACTCTTACAGCATCAAAATATGCTATGAGCTCTTTTGATGATCTTGGGAAAGTAAAGGAAGCAGCATACATCCTGGAGGCGGGAGAGTATCATTTCTTTGTTGGAAAGAATGTAAGGGATGCTAAAGAAACAGACTTTAGCTGGAGCAACGGTGGAACAATAGTTACAAGTCAGCTTACACATAAGCTTGCACCTGTTTCTCTGAAAAAGAGAATGCTTAGCGACGGTACTTTTGAAGAGCTGGGGACAGGTGATGCAAGAGATATTAATGAAAGCCTTATAGAGAAGATGGAGCCCGGAACAGAGGAGGCTCTGACTCCGGTTATCAGAAGAGTGGAGAGTCATTATCTTACAAGACCATTTAAGGAGGGAGCTAAAACCTTCTTTGATGTGGCAGAGGGCAAGGTTTCACTTAAGGAGTTCATGGAGCAGCTATCTGACGATGACCTGATCCACCTTGTTGGCGGCCAGCCTAATACCGGTGTGGGCAACGTGTTTGGAATGGGAAATATGCCTGAGTATGGTGTGCCAAATGCACAAACAGCTGATGGCCCTGCCGGTGTAAGAATTGCTCCTGAGACAGGAATTCTGACAACAGCATTTCCTTGCTCAACACTTATTGCCTGCACCTGGAATAAAGAAATTGCTGAAGAGATTGGATTTGCCGGTGGCGAGGAGCTAAAGGAAAATAATCTCTGCGTATGGCTTACACCTGCCATTAACATTCACAGGAATCCTATGTGTGGACGTAACTTTGAGTATTATTCAGAGGATCCGTATCTTACAGGCCGTATGGCAGCTGCTATGGTTAGAGGCATTCAGAAGAACAAAGTCGGAGCAAGCGTAAAGCACTTTGCCTGCAACAACAAGGAGACAAACAGAAAACACAGTGACTCAAGAGTATCAGAAAGAGCGCTTCGTGAAATATATCTTAAGGCATTTGAGATGATAGTTCATGAGTCAGAGCCATATACCATTATGTCATCCTACAATGCAATTAATGGAGAGAGAGCTTCTGAGTGCAGAGATCTGCTCACGGGAATCCTTAGAGATGAGTGGGGCTATGAGGGAATGGTTACCTCCGATTGGTGGACAAGAGGAGAACACTATAAAGAAGTTAAGGCAGGAAATGACCTTAAGATGGCCTGTGGTTTCCCTGAGAGATTAAAGAAAGCCATGGAACTTGGAGCACTTACAAGACAGGACCTGATTCCCTGCGCTGAGCATATATTAAACACGATTCTTAAGTTTGAATGATATAGAGAATTGATGGAAATTTTATTGGAGGATCTACTTAATGACAGGATACAGATTTATAGATGAACACGGCTCTTTTGAAATGAAAGATCCACAGCATACCAGTGGTCTTTATCTTCCGGTTGCTGGTAATACCGGACTTAGAAGTGCTGTTGCTCCTGATTTTGGCGGCGATGCCAAGCTTGATCAGAACCATTTCCTTGTGGCACCAAAGAGCATTTCAAATCTTCATGCGGACAGGGATACAAGAAACTTTTTCTGTGTATATGGGGATGGCCTTTGGTCAGTCTGTGGTTCTTCAGCGTTGCAGGAGGCTGACAGATTCACAGATAATGAAGATGACACAACACTCACAGCAGGACGTATGTGGCAGACTGTGAAAAGAACTGATAAGAGAAGAAAAGTAACTGCCACTGTTACGATCTTTTCCCTGCTTGACGCATCATCTGAAATCATGACAGTAACCATAAGGAATGATTCAGAAAAAGAAATCTCTTTTACTCCGGTTGCGGCTGTACCTATTTACGGAAGAAGTGCTGATAACTTAAGAGATCACAGACATGTGACCAGTCTTCTCCACAGAGCCTATGCCTGCAAGGATGGCGTTGTTGTAAAACCAACATTGTCCTTTGACGAGAGAGGGCATCAGAAGAATGATACTGCTTACTTTGTATTTGGAGCAGATGAAAAGGGAGCAGCACCTGTAGAAATAATTGCAGATGCTGACCTATATCTTGGGGAGGGTGGAACTTTCCTAAGACCTGTAAGTCTTTTAAAAGCTGAGGCTTCCTGGAAAAAGGCACCTTTTGAAGTTCAGGGAAAAGAGATGATCGGTGCTCTTAAGTTTGAGAGAGCAAATCTTGGGTCCGGTGAAAGTATCAGCTTCCAGATTGCTATCGGAACAGCAGATATGGCTAAGGATACAGCTTTTGGAGCAGAGTACATGGAGGAGCTTGAAAATTCCTATGTAAAGAGAGCTCTTGAAGTGATTGCATCAAAGGATAAGGCAGATGCAAAGCTTGCCCTTATAAAGGACTATTGGAACAATCTTACTAATATTCATACAAAGACCGGTGATGAAGGCTTTGACAGTTTCATGGAGTGGATTGCTTTTCAGCCACAGCTTAGAAGGATCTATGGCTGTTCATTCCTTCCTCATCATGATTATGGCCGTGGTGGAAGAGGCTGGAGAGACCTCTGGCAGGATTGCCTTGCGCTTCTTCTGACAGATCCTGACGGCGTAAGAAAGATGATTCTGTCAAACTTCCAGGGCGTCAGGATTGATGGAACAAATGCCACCATTATTGGCGATAAGCCAGGTGAATTCAAGGCAGACAGAAATGGAATCCCACGAGTATGGATGGATCACGGCTTCTGGCCATTCCTTACCCTTAAGCTCTATATGGATCAGACCGGTGATCTTGATATTCTGGCAGAAGAGGTTTCTTATTTTAAGGACAGCCTTGCCTGCAGGGCAGAGAAGCGTGATGAACTCTATGATGAGAACCAGGGCGTTGACCAGCTGACAAATGATGGAAAAGTCTACAAGGGAACTGTTCTTGAGCACATTCTTCTTCAGAACCTGACAGCTTTCTATGATGTTGGGGAAAACGGCAACATAAGACTTCGCGGTGCAGACTGGAACGATGCGCTGGACATGGCAACCCATAAGGGAGAGAGTGTAGCCTTTACCTGTGGATATGCCGGAAACCTTAAGGATATAGCTGAATATATCAGAAGCTATATGGAAAAGAGCTCTGTACGTAGTCTTAAGATTGCTCCTGAAATAAAGACACTGATATTTGAAGAGGACAGTAAGATCCTTGAAAGTCCTTCCGGGAAGCGGGATTTTCTTTTCAGGTACATGGACAAAGTCTCACACGTGGTAAGTGGTAATAATGAGGAGGTTGACCTGGAGGAAATAGCTGAAGCTCTTGAGAAAAAGTCTGAGCTTCTTATGGAGCACATCAGGCAGAACGAGTGGGTAACAGACTCCGAAGGAAACGGCTTCTTTAACGGATATTATGATGATAACGGCAGAAAGGTCGAGGGAGAGTTTGACACCCCTAAGGGTAAGAACCTCAGAATGATGCTCACAGGTCAGGTGTTCTCAATAATGAGTGGTACTGCCAGCGAGGATGCAGTTAAGAATATAATAGCCAGTGCAGATAAGTACCTATATAGCAAGGAGATTGGCGGATACAGACTTAACACCGACTTTAGAGAGCTTCGTACTGATCTTGGAAGAATGTTTGGTTTCTCCTATGGAGATAAGGAAAATGGAGCAGTATTTTCACACATGGCAGTTATGTTCGGAAATGCTCTGTTTAAGAGAGGCTTTGCAAAAGAAGGCTTTAAAGCACTGAATACTCTTTATGAGGCAAGTGCAAACTTCGAGGTGAGCAGAATCTACCCCGGAGTACCTGAGTACTTTAACGCTGAGGGAAGAGGCCTTTACAACTACTTAACAGGAGCAGCAAGCTGGTATCTTATGACCGTGGTTACAGAGGAGTTTGGCGTTCATGGATTCAGAGGCGACCTTCTTATTGAGCCAAAGCTTCTTTTGCAGCAGTTTGATGAGAACAAGGAAGCTTCGATAACTCTTCCTTTTGCCCACAAGACCTTCAGGGTGATATTTAAAAACGAAGAGGCTAAGGAATATGGAGACTACAGGAGTGATGCCGTAAAGATTGATGGTAATAATGTTCCTGTTTTATCAGATAAGAAAGCTGTAATTGCTAAGAGTGTTTTAGAAAAACTTGATGACACAGAACATATAATTGAAGTCACTTTAAAATAAGGAGACATAGTATGAAAAACACAGATACAGTAAAGGACGTAATCAAAGGCTACGGGAAAAAGAGCCCCTTCGCCAGCTTCCTTCCGGGAATTGCAGGTATTAAGGGAACGCCCATCTGGTGCTATTACGTAAACAGAGGACAGGCAGTTGTGAGCTTTGGTGTACAGGACAAGGACCATAGCATCATGGAGTTCTATCCAGCCCACACAGCTTATCAGATGGTTTCAAGGACAGGCTTCAGGACATTTATAAAGATCGGTGATGAGTGCTATGAACCCTTTAAGAAACCCAGAAACTCCAGCAGAATGGAAATTCATATGAACGCTCTTATACTTGAGGAGCGTTCCAAGAAACATGAGCTTAGAACAACAGTCAGATATACAACACTTCCTACAGAGGACATTGGGGCTCTCATGAGGATTGTGACAATAACCAACGAGAGCAATGAGGAAAAGAACATTGAGATTCTTGACGGTATGCCGGCTCTTATCCCTTATGGCTGCGTTATGGATGTTATGAAAAATATGGTCCAGACCACCAAGGCATATATGCAGGTGGAGGATTATGAAGAAAAGCGCCCCTTCTTCAGAGTTCGTTTCAGCATGGAGGACTCCGCAGTTGTAAAGAAAGTTCAGGGCGGAAATTTTGGTGTGGCCGTTGATGACAAGGGAGAAAAGCTCTTTTGCGTAGTTGATCCAAGCCTTGTATTTGACTATGATCTGTCACTGTCACAACCCGTTGGATTTGAGGCAAAGAATCTTTCTGACATGGAAAAGACAAAGCAGAACACCTCAAATGAGTTTCCAAGCTGTTTCTTTGGAAAGAGTGTTAAGTTAAAGAAGGGACAGAGTGTGACCCTTTATGAGCTGATCGGCCAGGTAAGAAGCAAGGAAATCCTTGATGAGTTCCTTAAAAAAGATATCAAGAATACATACTTTGAAGATAAGTTTGCAGAGGCAGAACAGCTTACAACCACTCTTACTGATACAGTTGCAACAAGTACTGCTAACAAGACATTTGATGACTATTGCCGCTACAACTACATGGATAATGTCCTAAGAGGCGGAACACCCATCAAGCTTCCGGGCAATCATACCTTCTATGTGTATTCCAGAAAGCACGGAGACCTTGAAAGAGACTACAACTATTTCTCAATGTCACCTGAATTCTACTCCCAGGGAAATGGAAATTTCAGGGATGTAAACCAGAACAGAAGATGCGACAATTTCTTTAGCCCAATAGTAATGGACGAGAATATTAAGAGATTCTATTCTCTTATTCAGCTTGATGGCTACAATCCGCTGAAAATCGAACAGATTCGATTTGAGATTCCCAAGCAGTTTATTCCGGGCATTGAGCTTAAGCAGCCCTTCACACCGGGCGAACTTGTAGCAGCTCTTAAGGATTGCAGGAAGGGAGCTTCTGATAAAGAGCTTGAGCAGGAGTTTGCCAAAGTCATGGAAAAGGCTTCGCAGGTTTGCAACGGAGACTTTGGAGAAGGATATTGGTCAGATCACTGGACTTATAACCTTGATCTTATTGAGGACTTTTTGGAGGTTTATCCCGACAAGGAGAGTGAGCTCTTAAAGACTTCTGTAGGTTCTTTTGAAGCAAAGGTTAAGATCCTTCCAAGGGCTAAGAGATATGAGGAGACAGAAAACGGTCTTCGCCAGTACCATTATCTTGAAAAGAGAGAAAATGCTGAAAAGAATGGTTCTTTTGAGACTTCTAAGGATGGAAAAGAGATAACCATGTCGTTGATTTCAAAGCTCTTTTTCATGTCAGCCATTAAGTATGCTACTCTTGATGCCGAAGGTATGGGAGTTGAGATGGAGGGCGGAAAGCCAGGCTGGTATGACGCTCTTAACGGAATGCCGGGAATGTTTGGCTCATCCATGAATGAGACCTATGAGCTTCTTCGCATGATCAGATTTACAATCAAAGAGCTGGAGAAGTATGGCCTTGAAGTTGTTCTTCCAAAAGAGAGCGCAGAGTTTTCTGAAGAGCTTTACAGTATTGAGGAGATGAATCTTTCTGACCTTGAGAACTGGAATAGAAGAAACGATGCAAGAGAAAACTACAGAGCACTTGTATACGATAAGTTGTCAGGGGAAGAAAAGAGTTTTTCATCTGCAGAGGCATTAAAGATATTAAAATGCTTTGAGAAGAAGATCAGCGATGGAATTTCAAAAGCATTTGATCTTGGAGACGGCATTGCCCCAGCTTACTTTACTTTTGAAGTTCCTGAGTATGACAAGACACCGGAGGGTATCACTCCTAAGTGCTTTAAGGTAAAAGCAGTACCATATTTCCTTGAGGGACCTGTAAGATTTCTTAAGCTGGAGAACAGCTATGATGAAAAGAAGAGGCTCTATGATAAGATAAAGAGCAGCGATCTCTATGACAATGTCCTTGATATGTACAAGGTCAATGCATCTTTGGAAAATGCAAGCTTTGAACTTGGAAGGTGCAAGTCCTTTACTCCCGGCTGGCTCGAGAATGAGTCCATCTGGCTTCATATGGAGTACAAGTATCTGCTGGAGCTTTTAAGAAGCGGACTCTACAGAGAGTTCTTTAATGACTTTAAGCATCAGGCTATTCCATTCCTTGATGAGGATACCTATGGAAGAAGTACGTTGGAAAACTCATCCTTTATTGCCAGCAGTAAGAACCCTAACGAGAAGGTTCATGGCAAGGGCTTTGTAGCAAGACTTTCAGGCTCAACCATAGAGTTCATCAGTATGTGGAAGCTTATGTTCTTTGGAAAGAACGTCTTTGACCTCAATAAGGGAGAACTTGAATTTAAGCCACAGCCGGCACTTCCAAAATATCTTCTTGGAAATGATGACAAGATTACAGTATCTACCACGCTTCTTGGAACTACGAAGCTCACCTATGTGATGGAAGAGATTAAGGATTATATTCCGGGTGAGTACGAGGTAAAAGAGATTTCAATCCGCTTTAAGGACGGAAGAAAGGACTCCTATAAGGCTTCTACAGTAACCGGAGCAGTTGCAAGCTCCATAAGAAACGGAGAAGCTGAGTCTATAACTGTAACACTTAAGTAATGGTAACATGTAATTAATAAAACCTGTCAGTTTCAAATTGAAACTGACAGGTTTTATAATTGCTTATATAATGTTTAGAGAGGAAAAAAGACAGGAATAAGTATAGAGGTGATGTTTCATGAAGCGTAACTACAAATTTATCATAAGCTATGACGGAACAAGGTACCATGGTTGGGAAAAACAGCCCGGGCAGGAGATGACTATCCAGGGAAAACTTGAAAATGTGCTTTGCAAAATGACAGGGAAGGACGGTATAAATCTTATTGGGGCAGGAAGAACCGATGCAGGAGTTCATGCCAGAGCCATGACGGCCAATGCTGTCCTTGAAACGGATATGACTGAAGAGGAAATCTTAAGCTATATGAATCAGTACCTTCCGGAGGATATTTCTGTAAATGAGGTAAAGGCCTGTGCTGAAAGATTTCATGCAAGATATAATGCTATAGGAAAAACCTACAGGTATACCTGTTGGATTGGAGCACCCAAGCCTGTTTTTGACAGGAAGTATGTAACCATTCTGGAACAGAAGCCAGATGTGGAAAAAATGAGAAGCGCAGCACAGTATCTTATCGGAACTCATGACTTTAAAAGCTTTTGCGGAAATACCCATATGAAGAAGTCCACTGTGAGATGTGTGGATACCATTAACATCGAGGAGAGTGGGAACTATATCAGATTTTATTTTCATGGAAATGGCTTTTTGCAGAATATGGTAAGGATACTTACAGGAACCCTTCTTGAAGTCGGTTATGGAAATATTCCTGTTGATGATATTCAAAAAATACTGGAAGCCAGGGACAGACAAAGCTCTGGGCCAACTGCAAAGCCCGAGGGACTGTGCATGATGAAGGTTGATTACTAATTGAATTTACGATATCATAGAAACAGCTTTTTTGCTAAAATACTATAATGTTGAGGGTTTATATGAAGAAAAAAATCAGATCAGCACTCTCCTTAGTGGTGTTCACCACTATGTTGATGGTAAGTGCCCTGTGTCTTGCGCCAATTCACAGCATGGCAGAAGGCCTTGGCTCTGTTTCTATCAACTCCGTTTCCATTGCAGGTGAAAATGTGGTAGTAAAGGTTTCTGCTTCGAATCTGCCATCAAGTGATGATGGGCAGTTTTATCTTTTTGCAGAGAAGCCTTATCAGGGCGCTCCGGCAGGAAGTCCGGTAGCTACACATCCGGTTTCGGGCAATGCAGTATTTACAGTACCTCTTGGGTATCAGACGGCTAATTGTCATCTGTATGACAAGTTTCAGGTGGCAGTAAAACAGGGTGGCTCTTATGCATCCGTAGCAGGGGCAAAGTATATAACAAATCCTGAAGCTTTGGCAGTTGGATCTCAACAGAGAAAGAATAACGGAAAAAAAGGTGTTATTCTTGACGGTGCAAAGATTGGAAATGGTAATACCGAAGTTGTGCAGCTTGGAGTACAGCAGGGAGCCTACAACATCAATCTCTCTGATATAGTTGGAGGGGACGGCGCTGTTAAGTTTGGCTACAACGGAAAAGACTATGCTTTTGATTCCAAGTACATATTACAATACGACCACTGTGTAAAAACCACTACAGCTCAGGGGATAGGACTTACAATGGTTCTGCTGAACCCCTATTCAAAGGGGGAGGAATTCCTGATTTCTCCAACAGCCCGTGGCGGTATCGGAAGATCTAACTATTATCTGATGAATACTTCCGATGACCAGGGACTTGAGTACCTGGAGGCAGTTGTTTCATTTCTTGCAAACAGATACAACGGCAAAAATGGCTTGGGACAGGTTGATAACTGGGTTATCGCCAATGAAGTAAATGCGAAGAATGTGTGGAATTATTCAAGCGTTGCCGATGAAATGGCCTATGCACAGCTTTATTCTGATTCCTTCAGGGTGTGCTATAATGCCATAAAGAGCAGAAATGCCAATGCCTATGTGTGCATAAGTCTTGATCAGAACTGGACTCACACTCATAATACTTCTTATTATTCAGCAAGAAGTATGCTTGAGGCTATAAATGCCTGTATTTCATCTCAGGGCAATATTGACTGGTGCGTAGCTGAGCATCCCTATAATTATCCTATGACCTGGACCAGCTTCTGGACACCAAAGAATCCGGAGATGATCAATCACACCATTGATACTCCTTATCTTTCAATGGAGAACATTGAACAGCTGACAGATTATCTTTCACAGCAGGGCTTTAGAAATACCAGAGGGGAAGTAAGACCGGTCCTTTTAACTGAAGTTGGCTATTCCTCGACCCAGGGTGAAGAGGCTCAGGCTGCGGCTATTGTATATGCTTATCAGAGGTGCATGACAAATCAGCACATCAAGCTCATAACATTTAACAGGCAAACTGATTATCCATTGGAAGTCAGACAGGGACTTTCTGTAGGCCTTACAGCACAGGACGGCAGAAGAAAGCTGGCCTT
>ODAI013757274.1_pt1 | contig 11027 bp, 5 predicted proteins | sample 1539321 | NCBI WGS metagenome assembly ODAI01 (sample SAMN02144231, study PRJEB22623) | gut metagenome | biome: sheep rumen | host: Ovis aries | place: New Zealand | reverse complement strand
GTTAGCCATAATCTGCTTATTCTTCCGGGTAATGCTTGGATATGGCTATAAATCGTGGTATTATCTTGTGTTCTGTTAGCCGCATCCTATTTTAAATATTAATCAATTATGCTTTATGCGATAAACCAAATCCCCTTATACCGGAGGCTTCCATATCTTATTCCGACAAACCGGAGTTTAATACCCCGCCCTGGACATAGCTTCGTTGATGGCATCTTCTTGCTTAAGCAGGCGCTTACATTCATACATCTTATCATCCGCTATACGTTCTGCCTGCTCAGGGTCTCCTCTGTCATAGTCATAAACCGCATAGCCGTAAGCAATTTCAAGCTTGACCGGCGGATTATGCTTTTCATTGTAGGTATTGTAATTCTTTATAAGTTCTTCGGAAGCTGCTGCTGCCATTGCCTCTGCTTCAAAGCCTTCTATAATACCTATAAATTCATCTCCACCTACACGATATATGTCTCCATACTGTCCAAAGCTTTTTGTAATTGCATTTGCTGCACCTATGATGTGCTTATCACCCTCGGTATGTCCATAATTATCATTGACCTTTTTAAGATTATTGACATCAAATTCGATAAAAACGCACATACCGTTTTTCTTTCTCGCTATCTCCGACTCACGCTCACTAAAAGCAAGACGATTCAAAAGACCTGTTAATCCGTCTATGTGTGCGAGACGGTTTTTCTCATCAGCATCCAGACTCTTTTCACTTACGTGGATAGATTCTCTTACCTCGTGGAATCCGAGAAGTGCGACAAATATAAACAATCCGACTCTTGTATATCTGGCTACATCGGTGGATTTTGTCATATAGTAATTGGCAAAATCAAGAAAACCGCTAAACATAAGAACTATAAATGCACCCAGCATCGGGAGGACGCCCCTGCCTTCAAACACCTTTCTTTTAAGAGCACTTATAATAAGATAAATTATAATTACAAATCCTATAAGTATATTGATATGTGTATAAATCAAAATCTCATGATAGTCCGTTACTCCGGTAGCTACCAATATAATATTCAAAGCAAGATTGATGCCGGTTAAAGCAGTTGAAGTCCATATAAAAATATTCTTAAAGCTTCTGGTCAGATATGCCGTAAATGACAGCGCCGGCATAGGCAAAAGAACCAACGTAAAATGTTCGACCGCCCTGACTGCCGCAGAATTACCGGTTATAAGCGTAAATATCCGGGTTCCGCCATTGGTCCATACGCTAAGTGCCATAGCAAGTACTCCAAGAGATACGGTCTCTATCGAGCCCATACTGGTTTTTCCAAAAATCACTCCAAATATTACCAATACACATCCAAACATAAATATAAGAAAACATATGGCAAATCTCGGAGCATAATTGATAATCACATTTTTAATATAACTCCACGAATTGCCTATTTCCATATATCTGAACTGTGTCCATCTGCTTTCAGTACTAAGTACCTCATATTCAATCTTTAAAACCTTTTCTTCGTCAAACGTCGGAATCTTCACTGTATGAAGATATTCACCGTAATACTTACCATAAAGGCCGCCAAGCTTAGGATGAAAATCATATATAAGCTCATCATCCAGATAAATATTAAATATAAGATTTGTAGTCTCAAAGCATAATGACGTGCCGCTTAACTCCTTCCAATCCGCAGACCGTTCTATGACTCCGGATTTATTGAAATCAAGCGCCAGCAGATCACATTTTTCACCATCTGCGTATGTCCATCCCTCACCGTATTCAATCGTTTCTTCATATATATTTCCAACAAACTTCATTTTGAAAATAAACAGACAGAGTACGCCGAAAAGGAGCATGGATGTTGTCAAAATACCTAATATTATGACTATTTTTTCTCTTGTTTTATCCTGATTCAAAATTTATCTCCTCTATACTGCTACAAATATAAAAATATTGGACTAAAGTATCTATCGGACCTAATCCTAAAATAACGCATATACATATTTTATATATGCTTGCTAAATAACCTATCGCTTTATTTTATCACTTTTTATTTAAAAAGAAAACATTTTAAGTTTAATTCATTTTTTGTTATTAATCTATTTAAAAATATTTCACTAATATATCTATTAAAAAATAATATAATACACAAGAATGGATATCTAATGACATAATTTTATCAAATGGCAAAACTTATCAAATGGCAAAACTTATCAAGTGGCAAAAACTTATCAAATGGCAAAACTTATCAAGTGGCAAAAAATTATCGGCAGACATAAAAAGTCTTTTATATTGGCAGGCATATCGGCAGACACAAAAACCTTTTATTGACAATCCTCTTTTATCGTCATAAAATTATATAATAGGATTATATCACTAAAGTCAGTGTAACATATGATATTAATCCGAAGGGGGAGAATAATTTGAAGAATAATCAGACTTCAGGTAAAGAAGTTCTTAGTACGATTGGCACCAAAAATATAATCGCTGCGGCATTTATATTTTTCATTGTTATGATTCTGGTTTCTGTCAACTTTGGAATCTTGTACAAAACAAAAAAAGAAAAAATAATTGATAACAACATGCACAAAGCTATAGAATCATCACAAAAAATCGACAATTATCTGCTTACCAGTATCAATACCGTAAACCAGTCTGCGTACAAGATTGATAAATATATGTCTGAAGGAAAATCTACCGCAGAGATACTTGCGTACCTTGAAACCGAATCAAATATGATTATCGATATCATCAATAAGAATTCGACAGGTCTTTACGGATATATAAATGGTGAATACCTTGACGGTTCCGGCTGGATACCGGATGAAGATTATGTTCCGACCGAGCGTCCATGGTATATACAGTCAAAGGAAGCAAACGGCGATATAGTTCTTGTCGATCCTTACCTCGATTCCCAAACAGGTCTTGTTATGATGACTATAGGCAAGCTTCTTGCTGATGATGAAAGTGTTATATCTCTTGATTTAAGCTTGGAAGATATGCAGACGATAACCATGGATGTTGTAGAAAGCAGTCAGGATTTTGCCATGGTTCTTGACTCGCAGGGTGGTGTGGTATCACACAGCAATCCTGATGAACTGGGGAAAAACTATCTGCAAGAGACAAATTCGCTTGAAAGCAGCATTACAGAAGAGATTTTCGAATCAAATAAAACACAGTTTGAGCTTAAATATAACGGAGTTACGTATCTTATCTTTACAGAAAAGGTACAAAATGACTGGTATTGTATATCGGTTGTAAACGGCACACAAATATTTAAACCACTCAATGCAATACTTATTACATCTTTACTTGTAATAATTATAATTGCTGTTGTTATAACCATTATACTTTACAATATCGCTTCAAAACATATAGTTGCCAAAAAACTTAATAAACAGCTTGAATCCATGTCACACATATATACTTCCATGCATGAGATTAACCTTGTAGAAAACACTTTTTCAGAGATTACCAATTCATCTGCCGAAGCAAAAAATTTACTTGGCAATGCCCATGAAAATGCAAAGGAAAATCTCTACAGTGTCATGGAATCACTCTCATCTGAGCGTTCAAGAAAAGAGCTTTTGGATTTTATTAATCTTGATAATCTGGATGAAAGACTGGCAAAAACAAACACAATAACCATAGAATATTTAAATGACAGAGATATATGGTGTCGCGGCAGATTTCTTGTTTCCGAAAGAAATGCAGACAATAAGCCGATAAGAGTACTTTGGATGGTCGAGCTGATAGATGAAGAAAAACGTCGTCAGGAGAGACTCCAGTACTTATCGGATACTGACCGTATGACCGGTATAAATAATCGTGGTTCAGGTGAAAAGAAGATTAAGGACCTGATTGCCGATGGTCAGGGAGGTATGTTTGTACTACTCGATGTCGATAAATTCAAGTCGATTAACGATACCTATGGTCATAACGTTGGTGATAAAGTACTTATTTCTCTTGCAAAATGCATGCAAAAAGCATTTCGCGCCAACGATATACTGCTACGCCTTGGCGGAGACGAATTTGCAATATATGTTCCGGATGTGCACAATAAAAATTCCGGCGAACGCATAATTCAAAGATTTATCGGTACTATAGAAAATGCAAGTATACCTGAGTTAAAAGGACGCCGTTTTCATATAAGCATAGGCGTAGCTTTTTATACAAATAATGATAAGTATTCTTTTGAAGAACTATACAAACGTGCCGACAGTCAGACATACATAAGCAAAAAATACGAAGGCAATTATGTTTCTTATTATGAAGCCGAAGAATCCGGTTCTGACAATACATGATTTAAATAATCTTGCGGCATAAATCAATACAAAAAAGCGCCTGCCTTTATGCAAGCGCTTTTTTTGTACTGATTTTCAGTTGCCTTTAACTTCACTCTAAAGTCCAGCCGTCATTAAAACAGATTATCAAATCAATAGGTGTTCCCTCTAAAAAAAGTGGAACCTTATATATCTCTCCAATCGAGGTAATCTTTGCCCCGTTTTCTTTCATAATAGGAGAATTAGATACCTCTTTAATATTGTTGTTGCTAAGTGTTGTTATGTACAATCCGTTATTTACATTCAAAAGTTCGCAAGAAACGTCCATAATATCATATGACAAATCATTTACTCCGGGTGATATGTTTTCCACAAATCCATCTGCCAATGCCTTTAGGCCTTCTCTTGTCCCGGCAAATGCAGTAAGATAGCTACTGTCGCCTCTAAGACTCTGTGCGGCTATACATTCTGCTTCATATCGCGTAAGCTTTTCTATTTTATCCATACGGAAAAATCTGTCTACAAAACGAACTATATTTCTTGAAGTAAGGTATACATATTCTTTAACCTGCACAGGTATGGAACCGTCTTTCATAAATACAGGTACGATTCTGTCAACATCTCCTGACTTTATAGCATCAAGATCCATATTGTTAAGATGTTTTGCCTTTTTATATGCACTCAGGTGTTCTTTGAATCCATCCAGATCCATCAAGCCGCTTTCCATAACAGCCTGAACATATAACAAGTATGAATCTCCCTGCTCGTCCAACAAACCGGCTACATCGTCCTCAGTAAGATAACCTTTTTCGATAGCAATGTCACCAAACTTCTTATCCTGCTGCTGTTGTAAAAGATTTACTTCTGCTGCCTCTTCCTGAGTCATAAGACCTGCCTCAACAGCCAGAAGTCCCATTTTAACTTTGGAATTTTTCGTTGCTTCAAGCAATCCATAATAATACTCTTCAGGAATAATCCCCTCATCCATCAGATATTTTCCAAAATATACTCCAAACATCGTGCAACCCTCTTCTGCAAATCAAAGTTACCATAGTATCTATTGCAGCCGTATCCAAATAAATCGACTATATTGCTCGTCTAAATTGTCCATGTATTTGGAAACCGCTGTTCTAGTGCAATTATTGTAACACAAGTGATGAAATTTTTAAATATCTGAGTTGATAAAAATGCAATCTTTTTTCTTAATTACGTAAAGAAAAAAAGCATATTCACCCATACTCGTCACACCACGCATACGTTAAAATTTTTTCATATATATGCGCATATACATAAAAAGAGTGGCATCTAAACTCCAACATCATCTTAAATAAATGACATTGTTAGCCAAGTCGCCACTCTTTGGGTTTATTTATTATATTTTTCTTTTTCTTCTAAACAATACTATACCTGCCAATGATACAATCACCAGTGTTGCCATAATCGCTACAGGAGCTTTGTCTCCTGTCTTAACAGAAGTATTGGTTGAAGTGGTAGTAGTTGTTTCCGGAGGCGTTACGGTCGGAGTTCCCGGTACCGGATTTTCAACTACATTTAATGTATATTCATAATCATTTCCAATCTTGACAGTTGATGTCTTACCACCATTGGCAACCTTACCCGGACCACCCTTGGAAGCAAGCGCACCTTCAAGTACCTTTACTGTCAGACTTACACTTCCGTCTTTACCTGCCGGTACATTTTTGATTGTCCATGTAACTGTATGCGTCGCAGCATCATATACTCCGTTATCTGATGAACTTACATACTCTACATTGGCATCAAGCTTATCTTTGATAATTACATCTGCTACTAAACTCTTGTAATTCTTATAAGATATTTCGTAGGTTATGCTGTCTCCGACATTTACTCCACCTAAAGTTCCTGTTCCTTTATAAGGAGCTGTTTCTTTTTTAGCCGGTACTTCAGGTACAGGATTTTCTACAAGATCAAGTGTTTTTTCTGCGTCATTTCCAACTTTTACGGTTGATGTCTCACCACCGTTTACTACCTTTCCTGATCCGCCTTTAGATGCGAGTGCTCCCTCAAGTACCTTTACCTTAAGTGTTACTTTGCCTTCCTTATCTGCCGGAACGTTCTTAAGTGTCCATGTTACTGTATGAGTTGCCGCATCATATACACCACTGTCTGATGAGCTTACATATGATACATTTTTATCGAGCTTATCCTTGATAACTATATCTGCTGCATCTGACTTATAGTTCTTATATAAAATTTCATAGGTTATTTCGTCGCCTACTTTTACGCCGCCGAGTACGCCTATTCCTTCGTAAGGTGCAATCTCTCTCTTAGCCGGAAGCTTTGGAACAGGATTCTTTACCAGATCAAGTGAATATTCTTTATCGTTTCCAACCTTTACGGTTGAAGTTTCTCCACCGTTGACTACATAACCCGAACCACCATTATTCTCAAGCGCTCCCTCAAGTACCTTTACTGTAAGATTGACATTGCCATCACTGCCTGCCGGCACATCTTTCAGCGTCCATGTTACAGTATTGGTATCAGCATCATATACTCCATCATAAGTTGCACTTATAAACTCAACATTGACATCAAGCTTATCTTTGATAACTATATCTGCCGCATCATTTTTATAGTTCTTATAATCAATCTGATAGGTGATGCTGTCTCCAACATTTACTCCACCGAGGGTTCCTGTTCCTTCATATGGAAGAACTTCTTTTTTAGTTGAAGTCTTTGGTACCGGATTTTCAACCAGATCAAGTGTAAATGCATCATCATTTCCAACCTGTACAGTTGAAGTATCTCCACCATTGACTACATTTCCCGGACCACCGTTTTTAGCAAGGGCTCCCTCAAGTACCTTAACCTTAAGTGTAACTTTTCCTTCTTTTTCAGAAGCGACATCTCTTAATGTCCATGTAACTGTGTGTGATTCTTTATCGTACGTTCCATCATCTGATGCACCTACAAACTCTACATTTTTATCAAGCTTATCTTTAATCACTACATCTGCTGCCTGATTCTTATAATTTTTGTAGGAAATCTCATATTCGATTTCATCTCCTACATCTACACCACCAAGGGCTCCTGTTCCTTCATATGGTGAAATCTCCTGCTTGGTTGGTGGTTCGATTTTTTCGTAGACATTTCTTACATAGAATTCAAGGAATTCATTGAAATTGGATCCGTATGTACCTACTACCTCAGGTACGCTGTTAAATGCACGGTCGGATTCGTTATAATCCTTACTGAAATGTCTCTTATTATTGTTTGGATCATTATTTCTCCAAACATACTCAGTTTCTATAAATGTCTTCTTATAAACCCATTTATTTCCGTCTTTATCTGTGATAATCTCCGGAACTGTGCTCTTATCCTCATCTATGTATACCATACCTTCAGGTAATTCATATTCATAAACAATATTTGTCGCATTTTTGTCCGGATCATTATCGATATCTATAGTCTTGATTGTTTCCAAATTATATGTAGATAAATCAAAATTATCTCCTTTATAACCGTCAACATTTTTTCCGACAACGCTATTATGATCACCTGATTGGTCAACGTATACTCCAAACTTAAATCCTGTTATTTTATCAAGCGGAATAATCGGATTACCATCTTCATCTATTATTTTGTTTTCAATCTCAATTGCGTATGGTCTTATGTCTACTGTTGCATCACCGGAAAGCTTGAAGTCCATTCCGCTTATACCCCAGCCATGCATTTCACCGGCTTGCCAATAAGGATCAAACGGCAACTTATTATGTTCTGAATCCTCGTGCGTCGAATACTCTGTTCCATGAAGTGGCGGACATTCATTACGTGAATCAAAGTAATCAAACGAATCCTTAATGGTTACATCTGCTTCTATATATAACTCTTGTCCATCAGCGTCATATAAATGTTCTTCCGGATTATTTGGATTTGTATAATAAAACTTGGCATCCGGCTCTACCGCCTCGACTGTATAAAGGATTCTGTTATTTAATCTGTCGGTCTTTACATTCGGGTCACTATTATCTCCCGGAGCAATGTCTGCAATCTTAAAAACACCTTCTATACGAACCTGTGGTGTACTATATGCTGTTTCTGCATTTGCCGAATAACCGGTTATATAAAATACGTCATTAAGTGGCTCTCCGGCAACAACATCTCCATTGGCATCAACTGCTCTTTTGCTTGCCGTAATCTTGGCTTTTCTTAACTGCTCCTGACTTACGCTGACCTTTTGCGAAATGTGCAGGCTATATCCATTTGGGTAATGCTCCCTGTCAACAGTCAAAACAATATTTCCGTTCTTATCATAATAATCACCATATGCAAGAGGTATATCAACTTCAAGAGTATCTGATATAGATATATCTATATGATTAACTATGTGATTTCTTGCTTTACCTCCCTGTTGCTCATCTAAATAATTTTCATCATATAAATTCTTTGCCTTGGCAAGATAAAACTTCACCCCGTCATCAGGATTGGTTGCATTTCCCTGAATTTTTGTCCTATCTGCATTTAATGTTAAATATTTTCCTGATTCCGATTTGATTTCGTTGTCTGCAAAGACTATAGAGTATTCTTCCGGATAATTATCATAAATTACTCGCCCGTTTTCTTTAATAACAGTTTTATTTTCATCGTTATTATGCTTTGGCTTAGAACTTATAATACCTGCTGATTCTCCCGGTGCAATACTCATATATGCATATTCTGTTGCAAGCTTATTACTATCGTATTGAAAACCATCTGATACGTATCGGATATAGTACTTATCGTTATATGAAGTATATTTCCACATAAATGATGCATCTTCCGTTACCTCTTTGATTGCTGTTCCTTCCTTCACATAATTTGAGGCCGTTATCTCTTTAAGACATCCGTCATTTTGAACTGTATAAACTTTATCGTCACAGGTTGCAACTATAACATAATCATGGTTGTTATCACGAAGTACTCTTTTAATTTGACCGTTATCAGTTATCTCCTCCCAATGAGGTTGTATCGGAACGGTAACAGTCGCAGTAACAGAAAAACTTCCCTGCTCATACACAATCTCGGTTGCATCTTCATTTAAATCAATATCTGTTATAACCTCTGTTCCTTCTTCGGCAAAGTGAACTATCGAAAGTTCATCCTCATCTGCTATTTCGGGAGCATCATCATACTCAATCTTAACTTCAACAGGTGCAAGCGGTTCAACCTTCTCACCATCCTTTAAAATATTGATATCAAAAAATCTTGCAAAGGAAATGTCATTTGCACTATTTTGTTCGAGTGCAAAAACTGTAGCTTGAAGATATAATGCATATTCCATTGTTCCCGGCATTATTTCTCTGACAGTTACCGTAAGCTCGTCTGCAGGATATGGTAAACTTCCTTCAGGAGCATTTATAGTTACATCACATCCGCTCTCAGGCACTCTGACTGAAAGTACTGCTGCCTCTGAAACAAATTCTTCTTCGGTATCTTCTTCCTTGATGTCCTCTCCCATCAAAGAAGCGTTTTCCTTATCCTCTGATTTCTTTTCATCGGCTTCGTCTTTACCTGCTTTTTTTGAGACATCCGCCTCATCGCCAGCATTTTCATCTGACTTTACATCTGCATTTTCATCTGACTTTACATCTGACACGCCCAAACTACCATCTGCCTGTTCCTTGACATATGTAGTTTGCTCAGCGTCTTTTGTGACTGTTTCTTCATCTGTCACAACTTCTGCAGTTGCGTCACCCGGAGTACCAACATAAATTGTTCCGTTTTCACTAACTGATTCAGCAGCTTCCTCTGCAAAGACCAGTTTACCAAACTGTGGTCTGATAACTGACATTATCACGGAAAAAGCCAGCAAAACAGCAAGCATTTTTTTGAGTTTTTTCTGGTATTCTCTCATTTTTTCCTCCCTTTTTTAGTTTTTCATTTTCCCTCTTTTTTTTACATAAATTGTCTTTCACAATTCAAAAGACAAAAATACACTTTATATTAACATTTTTAAACAGAGTCTTTATATCATTTTTTTTATAATTAAAAAATTATTTTTACCGAATTATTTAAATTCACAAACCAAATCCTGTAATTTTAAGCATAAAAAAATAGCGTTCTATTATTTATTGCATAGAACGCTAAATTCATCTTTATATTACTATTTATATTTTTTCAATCAACTCATCATATATTTCCTTTTATATTTTTTCAATCAACTCATCATATATTTCCTTTGCAACCGCCAGCTTATATGCAAGTCTGGTCGGCTGCGGTTCAAGTTCTATATAATATGAACTGATCGCTCCTCTTATATATATAGCAAAATATACCTGTCCGGGCTTGGAAGCTTCCGGATTTGCAGGGTCAACATTACCCATAGTACCTGTTACACCTATTCCGATATCTGCTCTGTAGCTTTCAGCACAGGCTTTTGCCATTGCTTCTGCCGTTTCCTTTGAATAGACCGTATATCGATCCAAAATGTCAGCAGGCACTCCCTGCATAATCTTAGCTTCATTGCAGTAGGTAATAAATGCGCCCTTAAATACCGCCGATGAGCCCTCCGTATCAGTTATAAGCGAAGCTATCTGACCTGATGTCGCCGACTCCATAGTTGTAATTGTCATATTTTTTTTGATAAGAAGCTTCGTAAGTTTTCGATAATCCTCGCGAACAGAAGTTTCCTTATATAATTTTGACATAATGCAAACTCCCCTACATCATCGAATTTCTGCTTTCATCTTCAGAACATTTTGCTGCATCCATCGCTATCTCAATCATAAGTGCAGGCACCTCATCCATATCATTTATTATATCTATCACAT
>ODAI010126900.1_pt1 | contig 11028 bp, 15 predicted proteins | sample 1539321 | NCBI WGS metagenome assembly ODAI01 (sample SAMN02144231, study PRJEB22623) | gut metagenome | biome: sheep rumen | host: Ovis aries | place: New Zealand | reverse complement strand
TAGGTTTTAAGTTTCCGCAAAGATAGCCATTATCTCGCAAACTTCTGCAAAAATTCGTTTAAAAATCATATATTTACTTTCATTTTAGTGTTAATTTCTACAAAAGCACTAAAGTTTTAGTATTTTTGCAAAAAATTCTTTGAAATGTTTGGTCGATTGGATATAAATGCCTATCTTTGCAATGTTCAATTCAGAAAACGTGCAAAAGGACAGAGTGATGTCCTTAATGGGGCATTTTATTATGTCCTTTCGGCAACTGCATAAAGCGGTGTGCTCCCGTACATATATTGTAATGGTATATGTGTCCTTTTGCACTATGGATTGAACAGCGGGTAGGCGCACCGCTATCTTTGTGCCCGTTCAAAAAGTAGTGCAATGAACGAATTAGTTTTAACCAAGTCCAGCAGAGAAAGCGACTTGAAGCGGTATTTCACCGCAGTGTTAGAGTTGTCGAAATCCGACAACAAGTTTCCAATCAACCTTGATGAGGTGTGGATGCTCGTCTATAACAGACGAGACAATGCCATTAGAGAACTTCGTAAATCATTTTTTGAAAATGAAGATTTCCAAGTCATTGAAAATCAGTCGCTCCCCCAAAATGAGGAGCGAGTTTGGGGAGGCCAAAACAAAGTAAACTACTTCCTCTCCCTCTCCTGCCTCGAATACTTCATCGCCCGGAAAGTGCGACCCGTCTTCGAGGTCTATCGGCAAGTGTTCCACAAGTCCGCTGCCACGCCAGCACTTCCTACAACCTACAAGGAAGCACTCACGCAACTCCTCGCTCAGGTAGAGCAGAACGAGAAACTGCAAGCAGAGGTTGACACCCTCACTCCAAAAGGACGCATCTACGACCAGGTTATCTCAAATGCCGACAACAACAGCCTCTACACCACACGGCAGGTGGCGCAGGAAATCGGAATGACCGACCGCCAACTATTCTCCATCCTCTTGCAACTGAACATCCTCTACAAGCAGTCCGAAACCTACATGATAGGTTCTGACTACGTTCAGTGGGGAATGCACCAGATGGTGTCTCACGTCATCAACGACAAGACGCATCGCGTGCGCACATATCTCAAATGGACGCTCAAAGGCAGGGCATACATCCACGCCCTGTACGACACCAACTGGGACAAGCGCCGTGCATGGCATCTTTTGAAAAATGGTAACGAACTTCAAACAATTAACGCATAAAATAATAGGAGAAACAAATCATGAAAAAATATAAGAACATCGACGAATATCTTCAGGAAATGGAAATTACAAGAGAAGATTTGAAAGATATGATTGCTTACTCGTCAATCCATCTCGCAACGGATTGCGCAAGAAACTTCGACGAGACACCGGAGATAACGGAGCACGTGATACAACCCATCTACTTCTTCAACGAAATACTTGATACGGTAGAATGACAACAAAGCAAAGGGCTGGCACCATTACGTGTCAGACCTCATTTATAGGCTTAAAGCCTTTCGCCAGTATTTCTTTCGATGCCTCGTAAGTGCCCGTCAGCACATCAAGATGAGCAGCCGACTCCAGATACTCCGAATATTCCGTGCCCGTCGTCATCACAATGCAGATGTGGTTGCGCTTCGCCTTGTACGACTGCAAGAAGTTCACCGACGTGCTCTTGCCGTGGTTGTTTTTAATCATCACCTTGCCTTTCACGCTCCTTGCACGGCCCTCATAGGGGTTCCTCAGATACACCCATTGCCCGTAGCCCACCTTTCGCCTGATGGTAGGCGCATTCCAGTTCCGTTGCGTCACAATACCGTATAGTTTGCCGTCAACATACAAGCCGCAGGCATAGCTCGTCTGCGTGTTGCCCGTAAAGCCTAAGAAAGACCTATGCTTCGGCACCTCCAGCAGCAACGGCTCGCACAATACGCGCAGCGGCGCCATCAGGTGTTCCACAAGCATCTTGTAGCCCTTCTGCAAGCCTTCCTTCAGTACTCGTTCGTTTTCCATCGCCACCTCCCGTTCCGTATGTTGTCATATCATGACAACACAACATCCGTCATCGGGTCAGTAACCCTGAACTTCACCTTGAACGTCACCACGTTCTCATGATATACGTTTCCACCTGCCTGCTTCACCTGCACAACGGGGTCTTCGTCGCTGATTTCAAGCAGGTAGCACCCCTGCCTGCCTATCGTGGAGTAAGGGGAATAAATCTTCAGTTCTCCACCGCTGCCAGCATCGGTGTCGTTGCCCGTCAGCCACTTCTTGAAGGCATCTATCTGCTGAAACGCCAGCTTCAGGTTGAAAGGATTCGTGGCCAGTTCCTCACCCTGATAGGCCATTTCAAACTCGGCATCGTAGCCTTCAAGCATCAGCTTCGCAGGCACATAGGTATCTTCGCCGTGCTCGTCGGCCCAGTCGCGCTTGGGCAGTTCTTTCGTCTTGCCGCCAGCCTTGAAGGGCACTTTCGCACACACAATGCCCCATTGCGTGTAACTGTTAATCACACTCCCGCCATTCTTTTGCAGTAGCAAACAATATCTGTCTTCCATCGCTAATCACTTAATTTAACACCAACGTCAGCCGTAAAACCGCCGCCAAGGATGTCTGCCGCCGACAAGCCTGCTCCGGCATCGGCATCGTCGCCATACTTCTCCAGCCATTTCTCACCGGCTCGCTTCACGGCTCCTGCGTCAGCCTTCGTATCGTCAAACTCGCCTTTCTTAGGCTTCTTCTCCTTGTCTTTCTTCATCGTGCCGTAGTCCACAACGCCAACGTCGGCGGCTATCAGTTCCAGTTGCGCATTCGTCATCACCCAGTTCATGTAGTAGCACATGCCGCTCAACGGAATGCCAAACACGCGCAAAGGCTCAGTCCACACAGGGTACTTCTGCGCTAACTCCCACCTTTGCCCGAACGTAGTTCTTGAAGGGTACGCTCGGCTTCCGCTTTTGTCATCGCTTTCTTCGTGTCTTTCAACACGGTTAGTAACATCGTAGCGTTCAAGTAGGCCACCGCGCCCTGCGATTGAGTTTTTTTTTGAGCCATCTCAAACAGAGGGGTCAGCTCCTCGGCATTGTATTGCTTCACATAGTAGAACCAACGCCACAACAGCCAGTACAGCAGGTGCGTCTTCCAAAAGCCGTTCAGCACAATCAGCGCGGCACATTGCGCCAGCACCTTGTTGTCGTTGCCGTCTTTCAGCATCAGGCAGGTTATCTTGTCTGTCGTAGCAGGGTGCATCCACTTCACCTGAAATGTCCTGCCCCTCACCACTACGGGGTCGGCATAGTTCTTTGTCACCGATTTTTGCTGACGCTCGTCTTCAAGCGTCGCCTCTTGGATGGCCTTCTCTTTCTTGCTCATGTTTCTTCTTTGTTCCGTACTTTTTGTCGCCATTCTATGGCGGCATTAAAAGAAAAAAGGGGATGGCAGCACCTTTACCACCACCCCCTCGACGTTATCCTGCTTTTCACCTTAAAGCCTGCTTTAGCCGCCTACCTTGGGGGCTCCCACAAGAGGATAGAAGGCAGAACCCGAGTCATCGGTCAGCGGAGTCACCTTCACATTGTAGTAACCCGTTGAGTCGTCACCACCCTCACCGTTGAACGATGCGTAGATCTCCACGTTCGGCAGGTAGATGGCACTCGTCTTGTCCTCACTGAGCATCAGCAATGCGCCAGACACCTTCTTCGGAGCAAGAGAGAAACCATTTCCGCTGTAGTTGTAGCCCTCAAACTCGGCAGTGATGGCGGTAGAGGTTTTCTTCTCCATCAGAAGCTCGTTGATGGTAGTGTGAACACTCGACACCTGGAAAGAGATGTCACTCTCACCCTGCGACGACTTACTCACCCAAGTGGTGCTGTCGGTCAGCTTGATTTCGCTGATTTCGGCCTCGCCGGTGTCGAAGGTCACACCGTCTTCCAAAACGGGCAACTCAATGCCGCCAGTCTGAGCACTCAGTGCCTTCGAGCTGTCGGGGAAGTAGTACACACGGCTCACCTTGTCAAAAATCTGTCTCAGGGATTCTTTGTTGGTTGATACTGTTACAGCCATAGTTGTTATCCTTTTAAAATGTTAATGTTTCTTGTCCTTGTATGTCGCTATGCCATAGCAACTACACTAAAATCACTATCTTGAATTGAATCACACACACATGATAGCCCATGCTATCGGATTTCGCCTCTAACTGAACGGGCTCCTCGTTGCATCGCAGCCAGTCACCATAGGCACCGCCTTTCACAAGGTCGCGTTTGATGCTGCCGATGGCGTCTTCCGTCATCTCCTCACCGCGCTCCACATGCTCGATGCCGTTCACCCTGTCCTTGTAGTACAAGTGCAACTGCACATAAGCCGTGTTGTGGAGGTCGCTTTCGGGACTGATGCCTTGCGGCAGACGGACAACGACAAACTTCTCAGTGGTGTCCTTCACCGTCGGACGGTTGGAGGTGTACACTTCTTCACCGACGCCATGCATCACGTTGCACAAGGCTCTCAGCACATCGCTCCTCTTGTATCTGTTTGCCATAGCCTACGTCTTCTTTACGTTGCAATACACCGTGGTACCCAACTGACCGACATAGACATCGGTCACGCTGAGCTCATAGCCGTAGCCGACTACTTCAACAACCATCCCGGAGGCAATACCTTCCACGATAGCACCGCACTCTTGACCCGTTTTGCCGTCGGGGGCTGCATCGGCAGCGTCGCCCGTCGTGCCAAGCTGAACGCGGTAGTCGCTCATCATCACGTTCTCGCTTTTCGTGAAAGAACGGATGCTGGTATTACTCTCCACCCTGCATGCGCCCTCCCAGACAAGCGTCTTCTCTCCGTCGGAAAACGGAGTCGGCTCGCCTATGTCGTACACCTTGCAGTGCTTCGGGAAGCGGATGAATTGTTTTGATAGTCTGCCCATATCGTCCAGTAGTTGTCCTGTTTGTTGCGACCGTGTCGCAACTCCTTAGAGGTTGATAATCCGAATTTTAGAGTTTCCCAACAGCGGCTCGTCCCACTTGTCGAATAGGTCGCGGTAGCGCGATTTCCATTCCTGGATATTCGCACTCGATACCGTCCAACCGCCTTCTGAGTGAGACCAGCCGCCGTCGGCAACCTTCTCCGTGCTGCCACCGACGGGAAGACTGGCAAGCCAATAGTACATCGTTCCCTCGGCAAGGTCGAAGTCACGCTCCGAAATGTCTGCCAATGAGGTGCCTGCATCCAACCTGCGTTTTGCACACACATACTGGATGCCCTCGTCAGTCACTAACTGCGATACACTCTGAAGGAATTGTCCTATCGTCTTTACGTCTTCCATATCGGTTTTTCATTTTGAAAGTTGTCACGTATGTTGCGACCAAGTCGCAACGCTATTACACAGTCACCGTAGAGATGAACATCTGACGTACTGCACTCGGCACGCACAGCTGGGCCATCTCACCGTTCACATTGATGGAGTGGGTGCGGGGAATACCCTCCTGCTCAATCAGCAGACGGTTGCCCATAGCATAGGCGATGTCGCCGGCATCGTAGCCCATCGAAAGGGGCTGAACACCCTGAATGCCACCAATCTTGCCAGTCGGGATGAACGCGATGTTCTCCTTCTTGAAGTTCTCAACCTGCGTAGTGACGAGGTCGGGAGCATTGCCGGTGGTGGTGTCGGGAGCCGACACGTAGGCATAGGTGTCGCGGGTGACGATTTCATCAACCTTGATGAGCTTGCGAATCACCTCCTTCTTCTGGTCGTCGCCAGTGTTCTCGGCAACACTCTGGGCGATGGCGGCGGTGGCGGCGGTGGGAACGAGGTTGTAGCCAATCTTCTGAAGAACGGCGCTGTGCGTCAGCAGGTCGTCCCACAGGTCTTGGCAGAGCTCCAAACGAAGCGGGCCGTAGTAGTGGCCGGTGCGACGGATGTACTTCACTCTGTCCTGCATGTACTTGATGGGGTCGCTGGCAGAACCCTGATTGGCAGTGGTATGGTTGGCATTCGTCCACCAACGCTCAGTCAGACGATTACCAGTGCCTGTCTTTGTCAGGTCATCGAAGTTGTCTGCGGGTACGCCGAAGCCGATGGTGATGCCTTTCAGACCGCGGGGGTTGTTGGTGGCGTTGATGGTGAACTGACCTGTCGAGACAACCTGATGACGCTGGTGGTTCAGCGCATTGTAGAATGCCTGGATGAGGCCGTCGGTACCCTCGTCAAGCAGCTTGAACATGATGTCGCGCATGTCGTCGTTCAAGGCCAACTGGCCGAAACGCTGGACGAGCTGCATCTGCTCGCGGACGATAACACGGTTCACCGAGTAGAACAACTTCTGCGTCGGAATGTTGCCCGTGATACCTTCGAGCTGGCCAAGAGGCATCTCAAAGCCCTCACTCTCAGGGTCTACATAGGTGGGAAGCACGGTGGCAGCGGTCTTGCTGACAAGCTGCGCAAACGTGTAGCCGATGGTGATGGGGTCGAAGTCGAAGCCGTCAATGCTGACTTCATCGTACTTCTCCTCGTACTTGTCAACGAACTGCTGCCAAGTAGCACCACCAAGACCGAGCGACATAATATCGCGTAATGTAACTGGAATAGTTCTCATAATCTTCTGAATCTTTAAATGGTTAATAACTTGGCTTAGTCAATCACACGGATTGAGAGGCCGTTCTTCTGAGTCATAGCCTTCACGGCTGCGCTGATAGTGGCGGCATCAGCAACGGTTCCACCGAGCATATAGCCGTAAATCTCACCCTTCACGATGATGTTGCAGGTGCCGTAGTTGTAGGTGGCAGAAGCACCAGTGCCGTGCTGATACACGGGCACGTCTTCCTGCGTGAAGCCGATGATGCCGAGAGAGTCAAGACCGCCCTCTGCGGAAGCACCAGTCTTCAGCTGTGCCCAAGTGAGCACCTTCACATCGCGGATGTCGGCACCGCTCGCAGTGTCCTTCACAACAGCCATGCCTGCCTGAATAAGGCCTGCGCTGGCAAAGTCGCTCATGTTGGTGACGTGGTAGCCACCGGGCAGCTGCTCGTCGATTCGGCGCCATACCTTCTTGGCGTGGCCAAGCGATACGGTCTGAGAATCGAAGCTGTTACCAATCTGAAAATCTTGCTTCATTTTCTTCTTGTGTTTTTGTTAAACAATCTTTTTACCTAAATTCTCCAGCTCAGTTCTTCTTGCCCCAACCTTCTCTTGCCTTCTTCTTGGCGAACTGCTGGTCAAGCCAGGTCTGACCCTGACCGCCTCCTTCGCTCTGACGGGGTGGAACGCCACCGCCACGGCATTTCAGATACTCGGCATCGTACTTCGCCAGATACTCCGTCGTCAGCTCCTCCAATGATTTTTTCTCATCAAAGGTGGCTCCTTCAAGAGTCTTGTCAAGAACGTAGTCGTCGCTGGCCTTCTGCTCTTTCATAGCGGCTCTCCCCTTCTGCATAAGCTCGGCCTGACGCTTCGCAGTGTCGCCGTTGTCAAGTCGCTCAGTGAGCTTGGCAATCTCCGCTTTCAGCGCCTTCACCTCTTCGCTTTCCTGCGGGGCAGGCGTGGGGTCTACCTTCAAGCCCTCAATGAGTTTCTTCACTTCGGCTATCTGCTCGGCCGACATGTTCTTGAACGTGTCCTCGGTAAGCAAGTTTTTCTTCGCCTCCGTGAACTTGGTCGAGAAGTCGTGGTTGAACTGACCCTGCATCCCCTCAAAGAAACTCTTCGCCTTGGTGAAATAAGCCTCGTCAGGCTCCTGACCCTCGGCAATGGGGTTCAACTCAACATACTTCTGAATGGTTTGTGCTGAAAAATCGGTTTTTCCGAGTTGTTCCTGCACCGTAGAAACGATTTTTTCGATTTCCATCTATCTTTGTGTTAAAAGTGTTATCCTTCCGTCCCGTATATCGCCGTAACAGCGACAAAAAAGAGAGCCGCAACCCTCACGGGCTACAGCTCTCGGCTTAATTATTCACCTTAAATGACAATGAAAATTATTCAACACCTATCAGGTCGGCCTTGATGTATGTTCCACACCGTCGGCACTTGAACCTGATGGCCGCGATACCTTGCAGATGCTCTACGTCAGCCAGTTTTTGGCTGCATTCTGGGCACTTCAGGAAGTAATTCCTTCTTGCGCCCTGGTCGTCGTCGGCACGTAGCTCTGCTCGTATTCTTGGCATATATTATCCTAAAACAATCTTTTTACACCGCAAAAATAGATATTTTTTAGTGATTCTCCAAATATTTCACTAAAAAAATAGTAAAAAATTAGTGAAAATGCAAATAATTCACTAAATTTGCCACTGATTTATAGAGGGTTACATTGTTTAGAGCACAAAAAAGGCCGCACTCGGGTTAAGTCCCGGATGCGGCTATTTGGTTTTAGGATGACGCAAGCAGTAGCATATAAGCCAGTCAAAAAGATTGACCGCAAGATTCTCCAATCTCTAAAGGAGCGTTTTGCGGAGCAGAAGGATTTGGTCATTCTCGACGAGGATGACGTGGAGGTGATTCGCAAGCAACTGCGCAAACACCCGAACGACAGGATAATTGTCACGCAGGCAAAAGGACAGACGGACATGCTGCCCACGGAAGCCGACATCTCCATCATTGGCGGATCGCGCGGCGGGGGAAAAAGCTATGTCCTGCTGATGAACGCGCTCTACGACATCACAAATCCCAACTTCCGAGCCATCATCTTCCGTAAGGACTTGGACGACCTCTCGGACATCATCGACACTTCGCAGGAACTATACGACGAGTTCGGCACGTTCAACCGCGCAAAGAACGACCTCACATGGAACTTCCGAAACGGCGGGTGGCTCACGTTCTCCTATCACAACATGGAGTATGCCGACTTCCACGACCGCTACCAAGGTAAGCAGTACCCGTACATCGCCATCGACGAGGTAACGCAGATGTCGTATAAGAAATTCAAGGTGCTCACCATGTCTAACCGCTCGGCCTATGGCATTCCGACGCGCATCGTAGGCTCTTGTAACCCTGACCCTGACTCGTGGGTGGCGAAGTTCATTGAGTGGTACATCGACCAAGAGACGGGTCTGCCGATACCCGAGCGGGCGGGTGTCATACGCTACTGCTGCATGCTCGGCGACGACATCTCGCAGGTGTCGTGGGGAGCAACGCGAGAGGAATGCTACGAGAAGAACCGCGCCGAAATAGAAGCCACGTGGAAGCCGGAGTACAACGAGTACGGTTCACCGCAAGACTTGTTCATCCGTTCGGCAACATTCATTCCGGCAAAACTCACCGACAACCACGCGCTCATGGATAACAACCCGGAATACCTCGGAATCTTGTTCAATCAGGACGATGAGACGAAGGCGCGTTTCCTCGACGGCAACTGGAAGTACAAGGCGGCAGGCGACGACATCATCAAGCTGGAGCACATGGAGCGGTTCTATAACAATGCGGAGCAACTGGGCGACAAGACGCGATACGTCACTTGCGACGCGGCTTTCGACGGTGGCGATAAATGCGTGTTCTGGCTATGGGTGGGCAATCATATCGCCGACGTGGAGGCGTGTTCAAAGGATGCAAAGGCAACGGTGCAGTTTGCACGCGAACTACTCGAACGATGGCGCGTCCGTGAAGACCACTTCGCCTACGACCTTCTGGGCGTAGGACATGTGTTCAAGGGATTCTTCCCGAAAGCCCTGCCGTTCAATGCGAAAGAGGCCGTAGAGGATAAATATAAGGGAATGTACTTCAATCTGAAGGCGCAGTGCTTCACTTACTTTGCCGACCATATCAAGGACGGCACATATTCCATCGCTCCTTTCGTCCTCGAAAAGCGGTATAGCGGTAAGAACTACACCAACAAGCCCATCCGCGAACTGCTCAATGAGGAACGACGCTGCATCCGCTTCCGAGAGGATGATCCGACGCGCGTCATCGACAAGGCAAAGGGAATGAAGAAAATCATACACCGCTCGCCTGACTGGATAGAGGCGGCAACCATCCGAGAGATTTTCAACATCAAGCATATCCACCACAAACCGAAGAATCTCGGACTGATTGCCGGAGCGTCGGAAAGGCAGGCGAGAAGGCAAGGGTTCGGAAATCCGTTCGGAGGCATGCAGCGCACGGTGGGCGCAATGAGATTCGGAGCTAATATGTTTAACAAGGGCAGACGGTGGTAATGGGAAAAACCCTTTACCCCATTAACCCCATCAAACCCAAGATAAGATGAATGTAAATGATTTATTGATTAAAAAGCCGTTCTATAGGCTACAGAACAGCGGATTGTTCAACCGCATGGGAAAACAGCAGGATGTGGACGCGTTGCAGTTCGAGGAGAAAAAGCAACAGGCCATGATGATGACGCAGACGGACTTCCTTGAAGAATACTATCCGTCAGCGCATAAAATCAACAACGAGCTTTTCTTCCCTGAGTGTTATAACTACGGAGAAATCATCACCGAGACGGGGGAGAAGATGGAAACGATGTATCGGGAAGAAACATTCCGCGTCGCCGTGCCGTTGCAGAAGGTCATCGCGCTACAGCAACTCGTCCACCTCTACGGAAACGACACGCATCACGAACTGGCTGACTCCAAGGTGCCTGACGAACTGAACGATGAGTTTATGCAGTGGCAGATGGGATGGCTGCAAAAGAATATCGACGTGGCCATCTATGAGGCGGGACGTTCAGAGGAAGTCACGGGCGACAAGGCCATCGTATTCTATATGTACAAGGGAAAGGCGTACACGAAGGTGCTCTCTTTCCTCAACGGCGACACGCTCTATCCGCACTACGACATGATTACGGGCGAGATGAATGTCTTCGCACGTCGCTTCTCGTCTTATGATGAGAACAATAAGGAGGTTATCAGTTGGGTAGAGGTGTGGGACGACAAGTATCTATCGCGCTACAAGCAGACGAAGGTGGGCGTCAAGGGAGCCATCAACAAAGCAAAGGACTACCTCGGCTTAGACGGCTACGAACTGGTCTACCAACAGCAGCACGGTTTCCCCTGTTGCCCCGTGGCTTATCAGCGGAGTGCCGACAACGGTCCGGGATGGAACGACGTGCAGTATCTCGTCGATGAAATTGAGGTCGCCTTGTCCTATTGGGC
>ODAI014638770.1_pt1 | contig 11029 bp, 9 predicted proteins | sample 1539321 | NCBI WGS metagenome assembly ODAI01 (sample SAMN02144231, study PRJEB22623) | gut metagenome | biome: sheep rumen | host: Ovis aries | place: New Zealand | reverse complement strand
TCCCGGTTGGAATCTGCCGCCAGATGATCTACGGCTACACGGTCGACAAGAACATCGGCTTCGGCATCGTGGACGCACGCAAGGTGCCGCTCGGCACGCGCGTGACCATCGGCCCAAACGACTCGCCGGCTGTCATCGTCGAGCCCAAGTGGTGCTAGAAGGGAGACCAGCTATATGAAGTCAAGGGATAATCCGAAGTTTTTTGAAGCCGAGTAGATTTACCCGATTAACGCACTTTGACAGCCGAATATCGAATGCTTCTGGGCGCAATGAGGCGCATCGCAGATGCGATGGCGGCTAGGGCGGATATGCCGGTCGGGGCTACTTCGCCGGGTTGTACGGCTCCCCGTCGCGCATGACGGCGTAGACGACGTGGCAAAGCTTCCTCGCCACGGCGGTGACGGCGACGCGGTGGGGCTTGCCCTTGCGGCGCAGCTTGTCGTAGTACTCCTTGAGCTTCGGGTCGTACTGCCTCGCCCGGTTCGCGGCCAGCCACAGCGACCGCCGCAGGTAGGGTGAGCCGTGCTTGGTTATCGGAACGCCCTCGGCCGAGTACTTGCCGGACTCGTCGACGCCGGAGTTGAGCCCCGCGTACTTGACGATCGAGGCGGCGTTCTTGAACCTCTTGACGTCGCCGATCTCGGCGACGATCTGGGCGCCGGTCGTGGTGGACACGCCGGGGATGGTCGTGACGTTGGGCTCGACCCTCTCGAGGAGCGAGGCGACCTCCCTCTCGACCTTGGCGATCGTGGCGTTCAGGAACTCGACCTGCGAGACCATCGTCCTGATCTGGAACGAGGCGGCCTCCTCGCCGAGCTTGATGCCGACCGACGACTTGGCGGCGGCCTTGACCTGCGCGGCCTTGTCCGCGCCGAGCCTCCCGCGCGAGCCTTCCGAGAGCAGCTTGGCTATCGACGACGCCCGCTTGCGGCCAATCTCGGACGGAGTCGGGCATTCCGCGAGCACCTTCAGCGACGCCGCGCCGAACATGTCGGAGAACAGGGAGGCGTACTCGGGGAAGTAGGCGTCGAGCACGCAGATCGCCTGGGTCTTCACGGTGGCGAGCTCCTGCTTGAGCCCCTGGTGGTAGCGGGTGAGCTGCTTGAGCGCCTGCACCTCGTCGGTTGCCAGGCGGGTCTCGTCGTAGTCGCCCTGGCGCAGCGTCTCGGCTATGAGCCACGAGTCTATGCGGTCGTTCTTCACGCCGGACAGGCTCTTGAGCTTGCGCATGGCGTGCACCTGCATGGGGTTGACGACGCATACGCGGTAGCCCGCGGCCATGAGGTAGGCGAAGCAGGCCTTCCAGTAGTGGCCGGTGGCCTCCATGCCGACGAAGACGTCGTCCTCGGACTCGGCGACGGACTCCAGCCACGCTATGCACCTCTCGAAGCCGGCCTCGCTGTTCTTGAACTTCATGGGCCTTGCGGCCTCGGCGCCCGACTCGTCGACGGCGCCGATCACGTGGTCCACCTTGGCGATGTCCACACCTGCGTAGATCATGCGGTCTCCCTCCTGCTCGTCGGCGGGCTCCTGCTTCCGCACCCGGGACCGCTACCTCCTAGAAGAGATCCGAGGAATGGCGCGCAGCCACCCTCATCCAGCTTATCCGCGGCCTCGCCCGAATGGGGCAGGTTGCCAGACTCCCTTACGAGAAGCAGGGCTCTCACATGCAATGTCGGCAACCCCGCCCGCCAGAATCTGCATTGCATCCATAAGCATTCGATAAAAGGCTTAAAAATGCAACGACTTAAAGATAGGAGCTCGCATTGCCCATTGCCGCGGTCCGAGAGACCCACATCATAGGGAAGTATGGCAAGCAGTGGGTCGTGACGCGCGACGCGATGAGCCGGGAGTACGGCGATCCCGTTACTGTGTAACAGTCTATGGATTGCGAAATCAGGCACATAGACGAGCGCGAATGGCCCCTGCTCGAGGACTTCCTCTACGAGGCAATCTACGTCCCCGAGGGGTTCGAGGGCGAGGTGCCGCGCTCGGTCATCTACGACGACCCCAAATGCCGTGCCGCTTATCTGGGCTTCGGCACGCTGCCGGACGATCGCGCCGTGGTGGCCGAGGTGGACGGCGTGGTCGTAGGCGCCTGCTGGGTACGCACGACTGACGAATACGGCCGCATCGACGACTCAACGCCCTCTTTCTCGATCTCTCTCTACAAGCAGTATCGCAACTTGGGCGTAGGTACCGCTATGATGTCTCGCATGCTCGACGAGTTACGCGCTTCCGGGTACGCTCGAACATCGTTGTCGGTCCAGAAACAGAACCCGGCACTGCGTCTCTATGAGCGCCTAGGCTTCCGTATAGTGGGAGACGGATTTGACGAGACCGAATGGCTCATGGTGGCTGACCTCTCCACAGGCGACGTGCGCACGGCGGGCATACTTGACGTCGACGCGGTGTACGCCATGGTTCAGCATACGATTCGCGCAATCTACCCTGGCTTTTATGAACCTGCTGTGGTGGAGGCGTTCTGCAGACTCCACAGCAGGGATGCCATCGCGTCGGATGTCGCCATGGGTAAGGTGTTTCTATTCGATGAAGACGGGATTCCGGTTGGCACAGGCACGCTTGACGGCTGCCACGTGAAAAGGGTCTTCGTGCTGCCCGCCCGCCAGGGATGCGGAATCGGCACCTCGGTGATGAATGCACTCGAGAGCCTTGCTTCTTCCAGTTATGGAATCGTTACGCTTGACTCGTCAAGGCCGGCTGAGTGGTTCTACCTCAATCGGGACTACCGAGTTGTCTCGGAGGGCGCATGGGAGATTGCAGCTGTGGATGAGTTTTTAGCCACGACGCTTAAGTACAAGGTCATGGAAAAGCGCTTTAACTGACAACCCTTCGACAACAGCACCTCTGAGTGGGAATGACGGGAATCGCCAAGGCATCAGCCATGACCTACACCCTCGTTCGGTCCTGGTTTAGCTGCTGGAATCGAGCCAGCTCAGCGTTCATCCTGCGTGCCTCCGAGGAATCATGCAGCCATGTGAGAAGTCTGGTCAAAACATATATCACCAGGACGCTTCCCGCTATGGCAAAAACCACCGCCACTTGGCTTGTGTCGATGACGGGACTGGTGAAGGCGAACTCCAGCACAACGGCCTCGATCAGCAGCAGCTCAAGCGCCATCCGCATCTTCATCTTCTTTGGCGACAGCTCGTGGCGCGAGTAGGTCACGAATGTGGGGATAACGCACAAGGCAGCAAGGCACACGGGCGTCAGCAGCTCGTCGTAGCCAAAGCGGGCGCTAGCGTCCAGAGAAAGCCCGAAGATGCAAATCACGATGGTGATCAAGGTCGTCAGCATGAAGAACAGCGACAGCCTTTGGAGAAAGAACTGCTTCAGATCCATCTATCTACTCTCCCTTCAAGGCGCGTTTGAGCCCCTTTACATAGCTTCGGGACACGATAACTTCCTCGCCCGAACGCAAAGTGGCTAAGAAGCGCCCGTTGAATGCCGGCCGGATGGATTCCACTTTCATCAGGTTCAGCAGCATCGACTTCGAAATGCGCAAGAAGTGCATGCTCGCAAGCTGGCCCTCAAGCTCGTAGATGCGGTATGGCGTCTCGAACACCCGGTCTTTTGTGTACAAGAAGGTCCTGCCGTCAACCGACTCGATGTAGTGGACGTCTGGTAGGGGCACCTCGTATCGCATGTTGTCCATCACGCCAATCAGCCTGCCCTGACGGGATTTGACAAAGTTCGCGATCTCCTGGACCTCTTCTGTCACAGTGCGGCAGCGGATTAGGACAAGCTCCCTCTCATCCCCTGCTATGCGTTTAATCTCAACGTCCATTACCCATCCCGTGCTTCATCAGTATGCTTCCTCAACTGTAAATGAGCCTTGCCCCTTCAAATAGCAATCGAGGAAGTCCAGCACAAGCGAGTTTACGATAGTCATCGTCTCTTCAGAGTCCCGATTGCCGCTGCCCAGCATGTTTCCAAGCGCGGGCGACAACAGGGGCAGATCGGTGAAGTCCATATGCAGCGTATCTCGGATCGTAGTGGTGTGGCCGTCTACGGCATTGCGCATCAGCTCGTCGTTGGGATACTTCCCACCTCGCGCGTGAAGTTCCTCCATGCCCTTCGCCAGCTCGTTGTAGGTCTCCCAATTCACGAATTCGAGCATGGGAACAGGGTAGGGCTCCTCGTCTACGGCGAGCATGCCGTCGGCAATGCCCGTATACTCGCCCAGCATCGTTCCGTCCAGACATACGACGGCCGATACGTCCTTGCGCTGTCGTCCCAGCTCAACACTGGTTGCCCCGCCCATGGAGTGTCCCATGAGACCGATTCGCGAGACATCGGCCATCTCAAGAACTGACAGAATTTCGTTCTCGCTACTGCCTGCCAAATGCCAGCTGGCATCAAGCGCATCGCTTCGGCTGGCTTGCTCCAACTCGTCCAAAACGAAGCTCACGTCAGCCGTGCGCAAGGTCATCCAGTCTTGGTAGATTGCAAACTGTTCATGCGCGTCCAACTTGGTAGCGTTTTGAGAGGAGATTTCCAATGCCGTGTTCAGGAAGCCCTGATCGACGATGACCGTGTGTCCATCGGTGTCAGTGGTGAAAAAAGCGTGGTGCGGATGGTCCAGCGCGGCAACGACGTAGCCGTTGCTCGCGAGCTCCTCATACGTCGAAGTATTGCTCTGATAGTAGCCGAATGCGCCATGGGAGAACACGACCAGCGGAAACACGTCTGCGCGGTTCCCGGCGTCAGCGGGATAGTAAAAGTGCACCGGAACCTCGCGGGCGCTTCCGTCCTGCTCGAACGGATCGATGCGCGACTCGTCTACCAGGATTGCGGGAGCACGCGCGACCCGGTATGCGCCCGACGTCGGCAAGCCGTCATATCCCGTGAACACGAATGCGGGGATTGAAAGAATGCCCAATACCAGCACGCATGCCGCGCATGAGGTAATTGCGGCGGCGGGCTTGCGCGGCGTGTCCTCTTTGCCCCTCTTTGCCAGCGCAACGACTATCGAGACGACAAGCAGCGCCGCGAGGAAGCAGAGCACGGGCACGAAGCGCCATTTCTGTCCAGCGGGCACAAGCAGCGCAAGAACGACGACGGCAAGTTGGATGCAGCGGGTAACCAGGCGGACCTTCCGCTGCGCCGGCGCTTCTCGTGCTCTCGTGCATGTCCATATCGCGAGCGCGATTTCAAGTCCAGCTAGTACAACAAATGCCGTCAAACCCATGTCTTACTCCTGTCCTTTCACGGTTCCTGTGGCATTCTATTCGCTTAGACTTCACCGTCCGCGCGCAGCGCGACAAGATGCACTTTTGGTCAATGAGATGCATGTAATTGGCTACCGCCCCAAACTTCAGTTTTGGAGGATAAACCGAACGTGGCCGCTCGAGATGGCACGGGCTTGGCGATGACGCACTGTTGAGAAAGACAAATCGATGTGAATATGCGCTGGTTTGTCACGAGGCGTATATCAGCGAGCGAGCATCGACGTCGATCTTCCCGGGCAGCGAATGATTGCATTCGTAGGCGATTCCGACGGCCGGACCGACATGGAGGCCGATAACGGGGCTGACGGGAAGAACTTTGACAGAGTGCCCAACTAACGGCTCGATGACCCCATGGGTCCATTCCCGCGCCTCGTCACTTGATCCAATGTAGTGGACGACGACGTTTTTCAGCCCGTATTCCGCTATGTCGGACTTGAACTTCGCGGTGATGTTCGAGAGCGCCTTTTTGTGGGTACGTACCTTGGCAAACGTCGACGACTCGCCGTTATGGACCGTGATGACGGGGCACAGTTTCACAAGGTTGCCGATGAGTGCCGCGGCATTACCGATGCGTCCGCCGGCGCGAAGGAACGTGAGGCTTTCCGGCGCGAATAGGAATCGGGTTGCCGAGGCAGCATGGGCGGCTATGTCGGCACATTGGTCGAGCGTGCATTTGGCCGCGCGAGCAAGCGACGCCTCGACGACGGACCATGCCTCGTCGAAACTGTTCGATAACGAATCGACGATTCGAAACTCGAAATCCAAGTGGTTGGCTGCAACGGAGCGCGCGGCCCGCAAGGCGGTGTCAAACGTGCCCGACATGCGCGAGCTCATGAAAACGCCGAGTAAGCTGTCGCCCGATACCGCAATGCGTTCAAATAGTTCCACGAGTGCTCCGAGGGAGGGTTGGCTCGATGTCGGGATGTTGTCGACCATGTCGTAGATATCCGAATAGAACGCATCGATGTCCGTCTCCGCGTCTGCGTACTCGATGCCATCGCGGTTGAGATAAAGCGTAACAACTTCGATGCCGAGCTCGTTGGCCATGTCGCTTGGAATAGAAGCCACAGAATCTGTGACGATCCGAATCATGATTCCCGCTCCCCCTGGTTCTAAATAAGCATGTGTCCAGATTATCAGATTGACTGACTGTAGGACAGTTGCAACATCGTGTCAGCTTGTTGGAATGCCGGCATGTCGTCTGAATGCGCGGTTTCAAGGGGTGTGCAAGAAAAGTCTTTTGGATAGTTCGAAAATATGCTTTGGAACAAGTAAAAATAATAATATATGAATGAAATAATATCATAAGATTCACATAATTTATCAATATACATTTGATTGAGCATATAACGAGATGAGCACACATAAATATAGAAAACCGCACCACAAACGCGTACGAGGCTTTATCGTCCAGTTTGAGGTGCGGGTATTCGAGTAACATGCGAAGCAGATGGCGTGCGATACCCATCACACGCCATCATTGTGCTGGCTTACGCCTCGTCGTGCTCGAACGTGTTGTAGCGCTTGCCATGGAATGCCCAGATGGCTGCAACGAAGCCGATCAGGCACAGCGCGGAGAGCACGAGGAACGCGACCTGGTAGCCGAACGCCGTGATGAATGCTGCGGTGAAGAAGCCGCATACCGCGCAGCTGAAGCGGCTCGCGAACACGATTGCGCCGTTGGCGGTCGTGCGGAGCAGGGTGGGGAAGCATTCCTGCATCCAGACCTTCAAGATGCCTTCGAACGCGAAGGCCGCGCCAACGCAGTAGAGGAGCTGCGTCAGAACGTACGTGATGGTCGATGCGCCGAAGACCGGGAACATGAGGAAGCCGGCCAGGTAGAGGATTGCGCCCATGTAGAACAGCGGCATACGCTTCGGGGTGTCTACGAAGTGCATGAACACGAAGTCGAGGATTGCGCGGATCGGGTAGACGATCATACCGATGAGCGAGACCGTGGAGATGGGAAGCTCGACTACGTTGTTGCCGATCCACGTGCTGAACTGACCGAGGCTGTTGGCGGGGATGTTCGTGCCGATGTAGAAGACGACCAGTGCGATGAAGGGAACCAGATAGGGCTTCTTGAACAGGTCGCCAAGCTTGCCGGTGTCTTCCTTCTTGACGATGCCCTGCTTGCGCAGTTCGTTTTGCTTGAGCCATACGGGGGATTCGGGGATGGTTTGGCGAAGAATCAGGACGATGAGGGAGACGGCGGCGAGCTGGCCGAACATAATCTGGCCGCCGAGCAGGCCCCAGTCGCCGACAAGCGAGCCGATGCCCTGGGCGACGACGATGCCTACGACCCAGAGGATGTCGCTGAACAGGAGCATCTTGCCGCGTTTGTCGTCGGGTGCTTGCTCTGAAATCGTCGCGAGCGATACGGGCAGGTCGGCGCCGACACCGAGTCCCATCAGGATTTCGCCTATGAGCAAGAGGATGAAGTTAGAAGAGAAGATCATGATGAGAGCGCCGAGTACGAGCATGACCATGGTGACGGAGAACACCGGCTTGCGGCCGAAGAGGGCGCCGAGGCGTCCGCCGAAAATGGAGCCGAGCGCGATGCAGAACGTGAGGGCCGCGGACAATGCGCCGAATTGGATGTCGGTGAGCCCGTATGTGTTCTGATAGATAACGAGGGCCACGCCCGAAGTGATGATGGTGCAGGAGTCGATGTAGGATGCCATGCCGTTGATCACGGCAACCCACTAAGGATTCACCTGCTTCGTACCTGCTGTTGACATTGCTGCTGAACTTCCTTTCTAAAACGTGCTTTTCCTAGTCGAGGAACGATTCGTTGATCGTGAGGTTGAAGTCGTGGGCGATAGCGCGCAGGCCGTCGTCGTCGATCGTGTTCAAGAATTCGCCGGAGCATCCGTTCATCATGAGCGCCTGGCCGTGGATCTTCGCCGCCTTCTCGATCGTGTGCATGAGGCCGAAGGTCGTGTCGAAGTCCGGACCGCTGCAGAACAGGCCATGCTGAGCCCAAATAGCTGCGTCGTAGGTCTTCATGAGCTCGCTCGTCGCGTGTGCGATGTCTGCACCGCCGGGAACCATCCACTCGACGACGCCGACGCCCATCGGGAACACGACGATGCATTCCGTCATCGCCTTCCAAAGCGCGCGCGTGATCTCGCGCGCGTCGAGCGGCATGACCTTCGTGAGCGCGATGACGTTGTCGGGATGCGCATGGTAGATGACGCGGCATTCGCCGTTAGTTGCGTCGACGCGGACGCTGTGGTTCATGAAATGGCTCGGGAATTCGCTCGTGGGCTTTCCGCCGTCCGTCAGTCCCCAGACGATGCGCCAGGCATCGCCGGCTTCGTTGATCTCGACGATGCCGACGTTGTGGGCAGGGTCGAGCTGGACGTTGCGCATGTAACGCCCCGAACCCGTCGTGACGAAGTATGCGCCGCGGAGGTTGTCGGCCTGCACGCCCATGTTCACCCATTCGTCGGGGTTTGCGTTGAAAAAGGGCTTGCAAGCTTTGATTTCGTCATCGGTCATGCGGTACGTGAGGTTTCCGCCGTTGCGTTCGTGCCAGCCCTGCAGCCACCCGTCGGCGCAGAGGCGCACGAACCCTTTCATGAAGGGTTGGTTTTCGACCGCGGCACCCGAAACGGTGTCCTTGATGGCTGCAGCGCCCTTGGCGAGGGCGTCTTGTGCGCTGCTGATTACTTCCATGTTATCGTTTCCTTTCTTCTCTTCTCTATGTGATTCGCTACTTGGGGAGATGCGTCTTGATGTCGAAGGAGTTCCTTATCGCCGCGCGCGCCTCGCCGAGATCGGAGAACTCGCCGCCATCTATCATCTGTACGATGAGGTTGCCGAGGCTCGTTCCCTCGATGGGGCCGGCGAAGACGGGCAGGTTGCAGGCGCGGGCTGTCAGGTCGTTAAGGTAGGCGTCTTGACAGCCGCCGCCGACGACGTTGATGCTCGTGTACGTGCGTCCGGTGACGAGCGAGAGCTTGGCGATCGCGTCCGCATAGCATGCCGTGAGGCTCTCGTAGACGCAGCGCATGACCTCGCCGGTCGTTTCGGGCGCCGCCTGGCCCGAGTCGATGCATGCCTGCTTGACTTCGTCAATCATGCTGCCAGGCGACAGGAACCGCTCGTCGTTCACGTTAACGCGCGGGGCGGGGGCGCCGTTGGCCTGCCGCTCGGCTTCGCGCGCGAGGTCTGCAAGCTCGCCGAACCCGATCTCCTTCGCCGAACGCGTGCGTCCCGCGCCCTTGCCTTCCACGTAATCGACGCCGTTGAGCTCGCGGCGGATGGACTGGATCATCCAAAGGCCCATGATGTTCTTCAGGTAGCGGTAACGCCGCTGGTAGCCGCCTTCGTTCGTGAAATTCTGCAGGCGGCTCTCCTCTGTCGTGATCGGCTCTTTGTTCTCGACGCCGAGCAGGCTCCATGTGCCGCTCGAGAGGTAGACCGCATCGTCGTCGCGTGCGGGCACGGCGAGGAACGCCGATCCCGTGTCGTGGGTCGCGGGAAGAACGACCTCGCAATCGAAGCCCACGAACTGCTTGACGGCATCCGTGAATCCCCCAAGGCGAGAACCCGGCATCGATACGGGCCCGAAGATGCCCGCGGGTACGCCGAGCGCATCGAGCACGTCCGAATCCCATTCGAGCGTCCTCGCGTCCAGCATGCCCGTCGTGGTCGCGTTCGTGTACTCGTTGACGGCTTTCCCGGTCAGAAGGTAGTTGAGATACTCGGGGATCATGAGGAAACGCTCGGCTTGGGCGATCTCCTCCGGATGCTCCTGCGTAAGCGCCGCGAACTGGTAGATGGTGTTGAATTCCTGGCGTTGAATGCCGGTTTTCTCGTACAGGCTCGACAGGCCCACCTTCTCGTCGAAGGCGCGGGCGACGGAGGCTGTGCGCTCGTCGCGATACGCGACGGCGTCTCCGATGCGCTTTCCCTCGGAGTCGAGCAGAACGAAGTCGACGCCCCAGGTGTCTATGCCGAGCGAAGACGGGATCTTGCCGATCTCCTTGCATTTCTCGATGCCGGCGAGCACGTTTTTCCAGAGCATGTCGATATCCCAGCAGTCGTGACCGCGTCTGCGCTGCTGGATGTTGTCGAACCGGTGAACTTCCTCGAGCACGATCTTGCCGTCGTCTACATGGCCGAGCACGTGGCGCCCGCTTGAAGCGCCGATGTCGATCGCCAGATAGTAACGCGTGTCTGTCATTAAGGTTCCTCTCCTGAAAGCATGTGAGCCATCGGGTTCGATGGCTCTGGTTTCGTCGTTATCGGTAGATGACTTCGACAGGCACGTCGAGGATCTTCGCGACCTTGAGGATGGTGTCGGTGTAGCTTCCCGCGCATGCCGCCATGTGGTGCGTAGGGCCGGCCTCGGCCCAGCGGTTCGAGAACTCGCGAGCGCCGATGCTGAACTTCATGCGCATGTTCGTGTCTCCGAACATGAAGATGGGACCTTCGACGTTCTCGCCCTCGGCCACGACAAACTTGAAGCGGCCTTCGGCGTCTTGCGTGATGCCCAGGAAGGTGATGGTTCCCATGGGCGGGTAGAACTGCGTGAGGTAACCGCCGCCGGTCTTGCCGTGGAAGACGGGCACGACCTTGAGCGTCGGTTTCTTGGCCTGGGAGATGTCGGCATCGCCCGAGCCTGAATGGCCGATGATGCAGATGTCCTCGTCGAAGTCGATGGAGTACATCTCGGAGAGCTGGCCGGTGCCGCTGATGGTCTTGAGGATGCTCATTGCCATGGCGACCTTCATGTCGCCCTCGACCGCGCAAGCCGTGCCCTGCTT
>ODAI010600770.1_pt1 | contig 11029 bp, 10 predicted proteins | sample 1539321 | NCBI WGS metagenome assembly ODAI01 (sample SAMN02144231, study PRJEB22623) | gut metagenome | biome: sheep rumen | host: Ovis aries | place: New Zealand | reverse complement strand
ATCACGAGGTAAAAGATCATAGGGGAGATCATGGGCAGTGTGATCCTGGTAAAGATCCGCAGCCTCGACGTTCCGTCCACTCTCGCCGCCTTATAGTAGTCGGGGTTGACGCTCGCCAGCGCGCTGGTGAGGATCAGTATTTTGAACGGGAGGACGACCCAGACCGTGTAGAAGCACATGACGAACATCTTGGCCCAGTAGGGTCCGTCGATGAAGTCGACCGCCGTGCCGCCCAGAGCTGTGATCAGCAGGTTGGCGAAGCCGTCCGAATAGGGCGTCTTCTTGAACAGGATCATGAAGACCAGTCCGACCGCCAGCGTGTTGGTCACGTAAGGCAGAAAGAAGACGGTCTGGAAGAAGTCCCTGAACTTGGTGATCGAGTTGATCCCCACCGAGATCAGAAGCGCGATGCCCGTGGACAGCGGGACGGTGATCACGACCAGTATAAACGTGTTCTTGAGGGCCTGCAGGAAATAAGGATCCCGCAGAACATAGGCGAAGTTGTAATCGCCTATTCCAAAATAGGTCTGGGAGGCGAAATTGTACCCTTCCTCCACAGAGTAGATCATGACGTCGAACAGGGGATAGACCATGAAGACGCCCAGGAAGATCATAGCCGGGAGCAGATACAGCCAGGCTTTATTGTTGTTTTTATCCATTATGCGCCGCCCTCCTTCTTATTTCAGGGGGGAGAATGTGCAGCGGACTCTCTCTCCGGTCTCGTGGTCAAACAGATAGATCCTGCTCGGCCGGATCCTGAAGTTCACTGTGTCTCCGCCCACATTCTTCAGTTCCTCCGTATCGACGATCGTGCGGATCGATCCGTTGACGGCCGCTTCATTGGCGGCGACAATGCTGGTATCTCTGCCCATGACTTCCACAGCCGTAAGCCCGCACGGGAACTCTCCGTCCGGTTCGGGATCAAATCCCTCCGGCCTTATGCCGATGGTGACGGCTCCCTCGCGCAGTGCGACGCCGGCCGGCGCGTCGGGGGCGCCCGCCTTCCAGTTCCTGTCGGGCGTCACTTTAAGGATGGCATTTCCGCCGATATAGACTTTCCCGTCTCTGACTTCCCCCTCGAAGACGTTGATCGGAGGCGTGCCCAGGAATTTGGCCACGAACAGGTTGATGGGATCTTCATAGACCTGCTGGGGCTTCGCGATCTGCTGCACAACGCCCGCTTCCATGACTACGATCAGGTCGGAGATACTCATGGCCTCCTCCTGGTCGTGCGTGACGAATACGGTCGTGACCCCGGTCTCTCTCTGGATCCTCTTGATCTCCTCCCTCGTCTGCAGTCTCAGGCGGGCGTCCAGATTGGAAAGGGGCTCGTCGAGAAGAAGGACTCTCGGGACCTTGACCAGTGCTCTCGCAATGGCGACACGCTGCTGCTGGCCGCCTGAGAGCTCGCTGGGCTTTCTCTCCAGCAGCTGGTCGATCTGGACCATCCTGGCCGCTTCCTCCGCCCTGGCTCGCATGGCCTCCTTGGTCATCTTGTCCTTCCCCTTGAGATTCTCCATGGGGAACATGATATTTTGAAGGACTGTCAGATGCGGATAGAGGGCGTAGCTCTGGAACACCATGCCCACCCCTCTGTTCTCCGGAGGCAGATCCGTGACATCGTCGTCGCCGAAAAAGATCTTGCCTGAAGTGGGCTTCTCCAGACCGCAGATCATGTTGAGCGTCGTGCTCTTGCCGCAGCCGGAAGGCCCCAGAAGACCGATCAGCTTGCCGTCCGGGATCTCGAAATTGAAATTGTTGACGGCGATCACATCTTCTTTGATCTTTTTGTTGCGGTTGGGATACCGCTTGGTCAGGTTTTGCAAAACGATTTTCACTGTTCTCCTCCTTCTTGCTCGTGACAGTCAAAGCTCACATAAGGCGGGTTCTCCCCTCTCTCCTTAGCAGGCATATTCTTCTGTCCCACATAATAGTGTCTGCCCAGCCAACTGGACAGGCCGTCCAGGCCGGGATAGACCATGCGCTCCGTGATATTTTGATGGTCGAGATAGTCCCTGATCTGCCAGCGCAGATCCTTGGAAATAACAAAACGCGCCGTTTTTTTCGTATTCTGCCTCAAATACTCCTCGATGCTCTTCATCTCCATGGGAACGATCGTGAAAAAGGAGTACTGGCTGATGATCCGCCTGTCCAGCGAAGGGGGCTCAATGACCAGCAGATGATCTCCTCCCATATCGAGATCATACTGCATAGGCGTCTTGCAGGCCTCCTCCAGCATATTCATGGAGAAGACCGTGGATTGATATCTGGCCATGATCTCCTGATATTTCTGAGGAAGCAGGTCGTGCAGTTCGTGGACATCGATCCGCCAGACTACCGCGTCGTGGGACGCCATCTGGTCCAGATCCGACTCCGTCGTGGCGAAATGCAAAGCCATCAGCGGAGAAAAGGACCAGTCGAGAAGCCTGGTCGGAAACCCGTGGTGCTGGCCCACGATCATCTGTTTCCAGACGTTGCCCTCGATCATAGGTTCCTCCAGAACAGCGTATTTGGTAAAGCTGTTGATCATGGGCATCTCCAGCTGCCGGCTAAGCGACTTGCAGTTTCTCGAGAGGCTGGTCGATAATGTAAACGCAGCGTTGGGCTCTCCCCTGTATATGTGAAGATCTCTGTATCGGTTCAGGTCCGGGCGGAATTCCTGCATCGCCATCAGCTCCATCATCTGCTGCATGGTTTTAATTCTGATTTCTGTGATCATTGTCCTGTCCTGTTCATGCTGGTTTTTTAGTCTGGCTGCAGCTCCCCGATCAGAATATCGGCGATCTTCGTACTGTGAACGATGTAGCTGCCGTGGGTCTCCCCGTCCAGGATCAGAAGTCTTGCGCCTGGGACCGCGCCCGCGATCTCCCTTGTCTCCTCCTCCCGGATCAGGTCTTTGCTGCCCGCCGTGACCAGCGTCTTTGCCCTGATCGCAGAAAGCTGTTCCCTGGAAATATCCGGTTCATTCCTCATCAGTTCGATCAGAGGATCCTTCTTGAAAAGCGACACGCCCGCCATATAGAGCCGGAATCCCAGCTTCGTCCCCCCGGGGGAAAGATTGGCCCCGCTGACGATCAGATTCGTGATCCGGGTGCTCTCCATGGCGGCGAGGAGCGCGACGATCCCGCCGTCCGAAAAGCCATAAAACGCGACATCCGTAAGGTCCAGTTCCGTCATGAAGGCGATCATATCCTGCGCCATGTCCTTGTAATGCAGCTCCCTCACCGGACTGCTCTGACCATGGCCTCTGGAGTCCACAGCATAGCATGTGAAATGGTCCTTCAAGACCTCCACCGCCTCATTGAAAATGGTGTGGTCCTCGCTGTTGCCGTGGACCATGATCAGCGGGCGTCCCTGTCCCGTTTTCGTATAGAAAAGCTGAATTCCGTTTACTCCGATTAGCATGGATCTTTCCTCCGTAAACTGTAAAACCTACCCTTTTATTATAACGCATCAGCGCGGTGAATAGGTAAGATTCTTCATAAGCCTCCCCATTTCCCGCATACGCAAAAAACCGGGCTTCAAAAAGCCCGGTTTTATACCGTTATGATAGGAAACAGATCTGTACATTCGGTATTGAAGACAGCCTGCGCGTTTTCGCCGCCCTCCTCAGGAGCCTGCGCATTACTCCGTAAACAGCGCCGTCGAATAGTACCGGTCTCCGCTGTCCGGAAGCAGTGCGACGATCGTCTTTCCCTGATTCTCCGGCTTCCCCGCCAGTTCGATGGCCGCGTGCAGTGCGGCGCCGGACGAGATCCCGACCGAAATTCCCTCTGTCCTGGCCAGAAGCTTGGCCGCAGCAAAGGCATCTTCATTGTCTACCGGGAATACTTCGTCATAGACAGCGGTATTGAGCACCTCCGGAACAAATCCGGCGCCGATCCCCTGGATCTTGTGCGCGCCGCTCCTGCCCTGTGAGAGGACGGGAGATCCCGAGGGCTCTACAGCCACGACCTTGACCTCCGGCTTCTGCGATTTGAGGAATTCTCCCGTTCCGGTCACGGTTCCGCCGGTCCCGACGCCCGCGATGAAGATGTCGACGGCGCCCTCCGTGTCCGCCCAGATCTCAGGGCCTGTCGTTGCCCTGTGGACCGCGGGATTGGCCGGATTGACGAACTGGCCCGGGATATAGCTTCCCGGCAGTTCTTTGGCCAGCTCCTCCGCTTTCGCGATCGCGCCTTTCATCCCTTTAGCGCCTTCCGTCAGCACAAGCTCGGCACCGTATGCCTTCAAAATATTGCGCCGCTCCACGCTCATCGTCTCCGGCATGGTCAGAATGATCCGGTAGCCTTTTGCCGCCGCGATCGCGGCAAGCCCGATCCCGGTGTTCCCCGAAGTGGGCTCGATGATGACCGATCCCTCGTGAAGGAGTCCCTTCTGCTCCGCGTCTTCGATCATGGCCCTGGCGATCCTGTCCTTGACGCTTCCGGCCGGATTGAAGTACTCCAGCTTCACCAGGACTGTCGCCTTCAGCCCCAGCTTCTTCTCTATTCCGATCACCTCTACGAGAGGTGTATTTCCGATCAGTTCCAGTGTTCCTTTATAAATCCTTGCCATTGCAGTTCCGCCTTTCTTTCGTTCAATCAGCGCCGTTTCCGGCCGCTCTTCATGCAGAGTCCGACAGCCGCTCACACTGCGGCGAATCCCCTCTCCAGATCCTCAAGGATATCATCGATATGCTCCGTGCCGATCGACAGCCGGATCGTATTTCTGTGGATGCCGGCTTCCGTAAGCTCTTCGTCCGTCAGCTGTGAATGCGTTGTCGTTGCCGGGTGGATCACCAGGCTCTTGACGTCAGCCACATTTGCCAAAAGAGAGAACAGCTTCAGATTGTCGATAAAAGCGAATGCCTCTTTCTGTCCGCCCTTGATATCAAAGGTGAAGATGGACGCGCCGCCGTTCGGGAAATACTTTTCATACAGCGCATGGTCGGGATGATCTTCGAGCGAAGGGTGGTATACCTTCTCGACCTTCGGATGGTTCTTCAGAAAATCGATCACTTTTTTGGTATTTTCCGCGTGTCTCTCAAGGCGCAGGGAGAGTGTCTCGGTCCCCTGCAGGAGCAGGAATGCCGCAAAAGGCGAAATGCAGGATCCTGTATCCCTGAGAAGGATCGCCCTGATATAAGTCGCAAACGCCGCTTTTCCTGCTGCCTCGGTAAACTTCACGCCGTGGTAGCTGGGATTGGGCTCGCTGATCCAGGGATATCTGCCGCTCGCTGCCCAGTCAAAAGTTCCTCCATCCACGATCACACCGCCAAGCGTCGTGCCATGCCCGCCGATAAACTTAGTCGCGGAGTGGACCACGATGTCAGCGCCGTGCTCGATCGGACGGATCAGATAAGGGGTTCCAAAGGTATTGTCGATCACGAGCGGAAGCCCGTGCTCATGTGCGATCTGAGCCAAAAGATCGATATCCGGAATATCACTGTTCGGATTTCCAAGTGTCTCGATATAGATGGCTTTGGTTTCCGGCTTAATCGCCGCTTTCACTTCTTCAAGATCATGGATGTTCACAAATGTCGTATCGATCCCGTACAGCGGAAGTGTGTGCGCCAGCAGGTTTGCCGAGCCGCCGTAAATGGTCTTCTGGGCTACGATATGTTCGCCCTGTTTGGCGAGCGCCTGGATCGTATAGGTAATCGCTGCTGCTCCGGATGATACCGCAAGTCCTGCGACACCTCCTTCAAGCGCTGCGATCCTGTCCTCGAACACACCCTGTGTGGAGTTCGTCAGACGGCCGTAGATATTGCCGGGATCCGCGAGGCCAAAACGGTCAGCCGCGTGCTGTGAATTATGGAAAACATAACTCGTTGTCGCATAGATCGGCACTGCGCGCGCATCGCTCGCCGGATCAGCTGTCTCCTGGCCTACATGGAGCTGCAGAGTTTCGAATTTATAATTAGACATTATGGGACCTCCTCATAATACGATTTTTTTATTTTTCATTTTCAGGTGCTTTTTCGGGGTGCCTCGCGTAGTAGTCGTCCAGTGCATTCTGGATCGCTTCTTCCGCGAGGACGCTACAGTGCATCTTGTACGCCGGCAGACCGTCCAGGGCTTCCGCTACCGCTTTATTGGTCAGCTGCATCGCCTCTTTGACCGGTCTCCCCTTTATGAGTTCGGTCGCCATAGAACTGGATGCGATCGCGCTGCCGCATCCGAAGGTCTCAAATTTGACGTCGGTGACAATGCCGTCATCGATCTTGAGATACATCTTCATGATGTCGCCGCATTTGGCGTTTCCGACTTCGCCGATCCCATCCGCATCCTCGATCACTCCGACATTCCTTGGATTGCGGAAATGATCCATCACTTTCTCACTGTACAATGCCATAACAATCTCCTTTAAAGTATGAACTCTGCCTTGCCGCTCATCAGATCTCTCCAGACCGGGGAGAAGCTTCGCAGGTATTCGACGACTTCCTTCACATTCCGGATGATGTACTCCGTCTCTTCTTCCGTGATGTCCTCTCCTATACTCAGGCGGAGAGAACCGTGTGCCACATCGTGGACCCTTCCGATCGCCAGGAGCACATGGCTGGGATCGAGCGATCCGGATGTGCAGGCGCTTCCGGAGGAAGCGCAGATCCCCCGGTCATCCAGAAGGAGCAGGAGCGACTCTCCCTCAATTCCCTCAAAACAGAAATTGACGTTTCCGGGGAGCCTCTTCTCTGCGTCTCCGTTCAGCGCCGAATGCGGGATCTCGAAAAGGCCCTTGATCAGCCTGTCGCGCATCGCGCTCATGTGCGCCGCATTCTCCTCCATCCCGGAAGCCGCCTCTGAAAGCGCGGCGGCCATCGCTGCGATCTCCGGCACGTTTTCGGTTCCGGCCCTCTTTCCGCGTTCCTGCGCGCCGCCCTCGATCAGGTTGGTCAGCGGGATTCCCTTTCGGGCGTATAAAAAACCGATGCCCTTGGGACCGTGGAATTTATGTGCCGAGGAAGAGAGCATATCGATATTTTGCTCCTTCACCCGGATCGGGATGTGGCCCACAGCCTGCACTGCGTCTGTGTGGAAGAGCACGCCGTGCTTCTTACAGATCGCGCCGATCTCGGGAACGGGCTGGATCGTTCCGATCTCATTGTTGGCGTACATGACCGTCACAAGACAGGTCTTGTCCGTGATCGCGGCCTCCAGCTCTTCGGGCCGGACCAGGCCGTCTTCGTGCACGTCCAAAAGGGTCACCGTAAATCCCTCTTTCTCCAGCCTGCTAAGTGTGTGCAGCACTGCGTGGTGCTCGAACGCCGTGGAGATGATGTGGGTCTTTCCTTTCTTCCTGCCGATCTCCGCCGCTGACCGGATCGCCTGGTTGTCCGCCTCACTCCCTCCGGACGTGAAGAGGATCTCCGACGGCTCGGCTCCGATCACACCGGCGATCTTCTCTCTGGCCTCTTCGATCACTTCCTTCGCCTGCTGTCCGAGTGTGTACAGGCTGGACGGATTCCCGTACTGTTCCTCCATACAATGGATCATTACATCTATCGCTTTGCGGCTCATTTTCGTCGTCGCCGCATGATCTGCGTAAATCATCATCTCGTTCCTTCCTCCCGCCGGTTCTTTTCTGGGGTTGTTGTGCTCACTATATACCCTTTTGCCTACCATGTCAATAGGTAAATAGTTCGCATTTCTATTGTTTTCCGATTTGCCCTGCGATATAATAGGTCAAAAGACCATTAGCGAGAGGTATCAATATGATCTCAACAAAAGGACGCTACGCGCTGAGGGTCATGATCGACCTGGCGGAACATATGGATGAGGGCTATATCCCGCTCAAGGATATAGCCGAAAGACAGCAGATCTCCAAGAAATACCTGGAGATCATCGTGAAGGACCTGGTGGCAGGGAAGCTTGTCGTCGGTGTCAGCGGCAAGCACGGCGGATACAAGCTCTGTAAGAAGCCGGATCAGTGCTCTGTCGGCGAGATCCTGGAGTGCACGGAAGGTTCCCTCGCCACAGTCGCCTGCCTGAGCGCCGGCGCACAGCCCTGCCCAAGGGCCGCAGGCTGTCTGACGCTTCCCATTTGGGAAGAATACGACAAGCTCACGCACGATTTCTTCTATGCGAAGATGCTGAGCGATTGTTTACAATAAGATGTGCTCATGAAAAGGGCTGCCGCATATGCGGCAGCCCTTTGATCATTCGTATGAAAATACCGGATCAGATCTCAAACATATCGGCATACGCCTTCAGCGCGCCGTCCGTATCATGTGCAAGAACGCGCTTCGCGAGGAGCTTGCCGAGCTGTACGCCTTCCTGGTCGAAGCTGTTGACGTTCCAAATAAAGCCCTGGAACATGACCTTGTTCTCGAAGTGGGCGAGCAGTGCGCCAAGGGACTTCGGATTGAGGTCCTTGCCTGCGATAATGCTGGAAGGACGTCCGCCTGCAAATGCCTTGTTGGGATTCTCGTCTTCCTTGCCGCATGCAAATGCCATGATCTGCGCTGCGACATTTGCGCACAGTTTCTTCTGGCTGGTGCTGCCCTGGATCACGACGTCCATGCCCGCCTGGCTCTCTTTGAAGCCGACGAACTGCATAGGGATGATGTCCGTACCCTGGTGAAGCAGCTGATAGAAGGAGTGCTGTCCGTTTGTTCCGGGCTCACCGAAGATCACGGGGCCTGTGGAGTAGTTCACGGGCTCGCCGAAACGGTTGACGGACTTGCCGTTGGATTCCATGTCGAGCTGCTGCAGGTGCGCAGGGAACCGGCACAGAGCCTGGGAATAAGGAAGGACTGCCGTGCAGAGATATCCGAGAGCGTTTCTCTCATAAACGCCGATCAGGGCATCGAGGAGAGCTGCGTTCTTCCTGATATCGGGATCTTTGGCCAGCTTGTCGGACTCTGCCGCGCCGTCCATGATCGCCGCGAATACTTCCGGACCAAATGCCAGGGAGAGAACTGCAGCGCCTACGCAGGAAGAGGAAGAATAGCGGCCGCCGATGAAATCGTCCATGAAGAAGGCTTCCAGATAGTCAGCGCTCTTTGCAAGAGGAGAAGTCTCGCTGGTCACTGCAAGCATATGCTTGGAGGGATCTACGCCTGCGTTCTTGAGGGCATCTCTCACGAAGGACTCGTTGGTCAGGGTCTCCAGCGTCGTTCCGGACTTGGAAACTACGATGAACAGCGAATGCGCCACATCGATGGACTTCAGGACAGCTGCCGCGTCATCAGGATCCACGTTGCTGATGAATCTGGCTTCCATCTTCAGGGTATTATTCTGCTTTGCCCAGTTCTCGAGAGCCAGGTACAGAGCGCGGGGACCCAGGTCGCTGCCGCCGATACCGATCTGAACTACTGTTGTGAACTTCTCGCCTGCCGCGTTTGTGATCTCGCCTGCGTGTACCTTGTTGGCGAAGTCCGCTGCCTTCTTCTGCTGGGAAACATAGAACTCTCTCTTGTTGACGCCGTCCACGACGACATCCTTGCCGAGCTGTCCGCGGCAGAGCTGGTGCAGGACCAGACGCTTCTCGCCTGTGTTGATCACTGCGCCGTTGTAGAGTTCTTCATATTTTTCTGTGAGCTGCGCCTCGTCAGCCAGTTCCTGCAGAACTGCCAGGATCTCGTCATCCACGAGCTTAGCCGCAAAATTATACTTCATATCGCATGCCATCGGGACACTGTACTCTGCGACACGTTTTGCGCCGTTCTCGCCGGACATTGCCTCTACAAGATTGACACGTCCCTTCATCGCCATCAGCTTGCCGTAAGAAGCCAGTGTATCAAGATTTTTCCAAGAAACCATTGTACCATTCCTCCTTCTGCCCATTGTCGGCATTAAATACTGTGATATACAAAGTTATTATAAAGTAAAACCGTTTACATTGTCCATATTAACACAGAACTGCTTCCGCGTTAGACCGCAAAATTACACATGAACGGAATTTCGTTGATCTCAAATTCGATGATCTTTGATCTTGACGGTCTTCGCTTTCTGCAGCCTCCTTTTCCATCCCCCGGAAAATAAATGTATTATCTTCTATAATTTAATAGAATATAATTGTTATATCAATATAACTATCGGTTTGGCAGTTTGAAAGGAAGTGTGCTGAATGAAGAGTCTCTTTAGTGACAATCGTCTGGCCAATATGCTTCATCTTTTCCATAACACACAGACCATGTCCGTCAACAACATGGCCGCCAAGCTCGGCGTCAGTGACCGCACGATCCGAAACGATATCAAACAGCTCAACCAGACGCTGGGCGGCTGCGCGCTGATCGAGGGCTTTCAGGGGCGCTATACGCTCAGAGTCTTCGACGCGGACCGCTTCGCGAAGATCCTGGCCGAGATTTCCGAGGCCGACGAGTTCCTCAATTCGCCCAGAAACCGCATGGATTACATGTTCGGCAAGCTGATGCGCGCTGAGATGCCCATGCTGATAGACGATCTGGCCTATGAAATGTCCATCGGCCGAACTACTTTGACGGGCGATCTCAAGAAACTCCGCTCCGAGCTGGAGGAATATCACCTCTCCATCCCCGGCAAGACCAGCCAGGGTATTTCCCTGTACGGCAATGAATTCGATATCCGGAGATATGTGCTGGAGAACAATTTTGACCAGATCTACGGCTCCTACCCCTGGACCGGGAGATCGAGGACCTCATCCGCAAGGCCTTTGAGGAAAAGCACCTGGAGCGCAAGGCGCAGAAGAATTTCCGCCGCTTTGTGATCCTGATGCTGGACCGCTTTCTGACCGGTCACTATATCGGCCGGGTCTCCGAGAAGGTCTACGACCTGACCGCAAGAACCGAATTCTCCATGGTCAACGAGATCGTGGACCAGATCGGCAGCAGCCTGCGGATCGTCTTCCCCGTAGAAGAGAAACTGTTTACCCTCCTGCCAGTGATCGGCATGCGTACGCCCGCCGATATCCAGGGCATGCGCTCCATAGAGCTGGACGAATCCGTCCGCCCTCTCCTGCCTAAGATCACGGACCATATCCGGCGCGAGATGAATCTCAGTATCGAAATGGGTGACTTCACGGAGGAGTTCCTCTATCACCTGATGTTCATGATCAACCGCCTGCGCTT
>ODAI013881689.1_pt1 | contig 11031 bp, 12 predicted proteins | sample 1539321 | NCBI WGS metagenome assembly ODAI01 (sample SAMN02144231, study PRJEB22623) | gut metagenome | biome: sheep rumen | host: Ovis aries | place: New Zealand | reverse complement strand
TGGTTTCCTTCAAAAGTATTGTATTTTGCTTTGTTTTTCTTTCAAATGTGGGCGGGTATTTCTTTTTGCCCCTGGTTTCAACTCTTTCCGGCTGGTCATAGTCAAAATTCAATAATGCTTTTGTAGATTTTAGGTTTTTACCCATGGCTCATGTTCTCCCTTTTTCTCTTATTTGGTCTTTAGGAACTCATTAACAAAATTCATATAATCTTCTGCGGCCTTGCTGCCAGGTGCATAGCTAAAAATATCTTCCTGCATCATGGCTGCTTCTCTTATCGCGTTACATTCCCGGATCCTGGTCTTAAATACCTTTGTTTTGTAGTGCCTTGTCAGGCCTTCAAGATCCTCTGATAGCTGCTTTGATATTACAGTACGCGGGTTAAATCTTGTTAAAAGAACCCCGGCCACGTTCACATCTATGCCCTTCAGGGTCTTAAGATCTTGTATGGTTCCTAATAGGCGGTTTAGGCCCTGCACGCTATAAATATCTGCCTGCGCTGGTATGATTACCTTATCAGCTGCAGCCAGGCAATTAATTGTTATCATTCCCAGGGCTGCGGGCGTGTCTATGATGCAATAATCAAACATATTATCAAGGGCTTTTAGGGCCTGCTTCAGATAATTTGCCTTCTTCTCAACAACTAAAGTTACATCAAGCGTTTGCAATTCCTCATTGCCTGGGATGATATAGCCGCCTTCGGTCTTTTGTATGGCTTCCTTTATCGTGCACTTTTCGTGGAATACATCAGATAGGCCTTTAGCATCTTCCCGGGCATTTAAGGATAATGTGAGATTGCTTTGCCCATCTGCATCAATAAAAAGAACCTTCTTTTTACGCTGCATCAAAGCTGCTCCCAGGGCGTGAACTGTCGCGGTCTTACCTACGCCGCCTTTGCGGTTCAAAATGGCAATAATTTGCATAATTACCCCCTTCGATATTAAGTTTTTAAGATCTTTTTAGAGTGATTAGATAATGAATTGATAGCATTGGCAGGCTCTGAAGGCCGCGCCATGCTAATAAGATAATATTATAGGATGTATAAAAAATCAATACGCCTATTTATGGGGTTTTCTGCATATTTGCCCTTTTTAGGGGCGATTTTAAGCCATATAGGATAAACCTATACTCATATAAATTTCTTTGCTATTTGGTGCCCTGCCGCTTCAGGATCCTACTAAATAACCTTGTCTTTGTTCCTTTTGCGGTACTTCCTCATGTACATTGTCATGTATTCCTGGTTCTTCTCATTCCAGGCCTGCATATTTCTTTTATGGGCCATTTCTTTGCAAAGAATAGAACAATATTTAGTGTTCGGATATATTGCAGGGTATTCCTTGCCGCAGATCTTACATATTTTTGTTGTCATTATGTGCCCCTTCCTTCCTGCTTCCTCTGCTTCATGTAAAATTCCCTTTGTTTATTATCAATGTCTGAAAATATGCTTTTGGTATTGCTTCCGTATTTTCTCTGAAGCTGCTTATTAATCTTGTTTGGGTTCTCTTTTCTTCTCATATCCTTCCTTCTTTGGTTCTCCCAGGGCCTTAAGATGATCTTTTTAAGCCCCTGGGATGTGTTACTTTGCCATATATGGCCTATGGAATAATAAAAAAAGGAGATTGGATCCCCGGGATCCCATTTTTATATCTGATCCTTCTGCCGGATCTGCCCCGGTACCTGGTCACGCTGCATAAATTGCTTTCTAAATTCGGTCAAATATACGCCGATTATTTCGCCTTCTTCTCCGGGGCTGCCTGATCTTATCAAAATATCATCATGCAGGCTCTTATCAATGCTCAAAGCATCCGCTAAAAGTTCGCTCCATGATCCATCACTTACAAATGCCAGCTTTATCTTTTGGCCGCAGCCTGGGCAGTAGTTGGCGTTCATTAATGTGCATTGATATTTGCAGCGGGGGCACTCAAAACCGCTTCTTTTTGCATATAAATCTTTACTATATGGGTGGTATGGTATGGCTATCGGCTTTTCGCGTTCTGCCTGGGTTTTCGGTATGTTTTCCAATGAATTAACGCTTATATCCTGCGTTTGCGGGCATTTTTGCCCCTTTTAAACTATGTTTTTATGTTCCTATGATACTTTTATAGTGTTCTACAAGACCCATAAATAGGGCTTTTGCGAGATATTCACAAATATAGGGGCGCGCTTTTGCGAGATATGTGTGTACTGGGCGTACGGAAGTGGAAAAGGCTACCCGGTGGGGGTGTTACCCCCCATAATTAATTATTTTTTTCAGCAAAAATTATTTTTTATATCGCCCTATGTGCTGCCTATGTCCTGCCGCCTGGGCGTGGGGTGCCTATCCTTCGATTGTTTATCATTCGGCTCCGGGTGTGGTGGGTGCCTGCTGCTTCTTCTTCAGGATCCAAAGCAAAGAACAAATGATAATAGCCTGCTGCCTTTGCAGCCTTCAATATTGCATTTGATTGCTTTATCTTTGCATTTGTCCTGCTATAAGCTGCTGCCTTTGCTCCCAGATCTTCCCGGCTGCGTTCTTCTTCAGGGTGGGGCGGTTACTTGGTGAGGGGTAGGCCTGAAGATCCTAAAGCCTTAATGAGGGTGTTATTTTCAAAGTTATCCCGCCTTGCTTCCGGGGTTGTTGCGGTCACATCACAAATGGCTATATATTTGGTATCTGTATAGGTGTTTGCTTCGTATCCATCCCCGGCGCTTTGTGCTACCACTTCCCCTGCTGCCTGCACCGCTGCCGCTATTTCAGGGCTTTTCATTACTTCATTTATGCCTTTGAGGTTCAACTTTACTTTTACATTTCCCATTGTCTTTACTCCTTCCTGGTTCCCTGCTGCCGGATTTTATGCCCCGGGGGGTCAATATATCCGCCAATTTTGACTTTGTGGCAGCCCCGGATATGTGCCGGGGGTGTAATATTCCCGGGGGGCTATTATAGGATCCTGCCTTTCCTCTGCTGTTATTTTCACTTCCATGGACACGCCTTGCTCCCTGCGCAGCTTTAATATTGTTTCAGGACTTATCCGCAGCTTATCCCCCTTTGCCCTATTGCATTTTCTATGGGCTGCTGCTAAATTCTCTTGCGTGGTTTGGCCGCCCCTGCATATAGGGATAATGTGATCCATGGTAAAAGACCAGGGATGCGGGGGCTTAAGATCGTAGTTGATTGGTAGGCCGCAGATATGGCAGGGTGCTCCCATCATTCGCGCCTGCTGCCTATACGTTTCCATTTTGGTGCGGTCTTTGCCATCATGGTCGGGGCGGTTCCTTTTCTTCTTGGGTTTATCCGTCATACTTCCCCTTCTGCTATCTGCTTTTCGTAATAGGCTATATTTTGCTTTGTCTTTTCTAATTCAGCCTTGGCCCCTGCTATCCTGCCTTCGTCATTTGCTTCTATCGCCCGGCGAACCATAAAAAGATTAAATTCAAGCATTTCCCTTTCGCTCTCTAACATTTGTTTCATGCTTGCCTGGTGCTTATTAAGGACTTCCCTTCGGTCAAGCTTCTCGCAAGTTATGCGGGCGGCATCTATTGCTTCCTGCATATTCTCCCTTAAGGGTGCTAATAGTTCCTTAAGGGCGCTCTCATCAACTTTAATATGGTCATGCTTCCCCGGAATCTGTTCCTTCTCCTGCTGCTTCTCGTTTTGGGGTGCTAAAAATATATTGGGCTTGCTCTTTATAAGTTCTATTTGTGCATCCTTTGACGGGATCTTCTGCTTCTCCTGCTGCCGCTTCTCAAAATCCTCATTCCATTTTCGTGTTGTTTCGATTACCCCGGGCAAACTCTCCCAGGTGTCCATTGATACAATAGGTTTACTAAAGGATTGATTTATAGCCTGCAGGGCTTCCCTTGTATCTTTATCTATCATTGGCTTAATTCCCCTTTTCTTTGGTGTGGCCTGCTGCCGGATCCTGAAGCCTGCCGGAGATATTCGGCCCTATGTTATTTTGTTCTTATGTTCCTTTTATCCTTCCTTCATCAGCTCATCAATAAGCGGGTGTGATAATATGAACCTTAAGCACTCCAATACGCGCCAATCCTTATACTGCTTTACCTTCCATTTTTCATCTACAAAATTGCCTACTTCAGTAGTAAAGCCAATCTTTTCTTTGTATACGTTCCTCTGTACATTCTCCAAAAAGGCGTTTACTTCTCCCATTTCCTTCTGTTCTTTATCCAGGATCTTCTTAAGATCTTTTGCCAGGTCCTTAATGGCTGCCTGATCCTCTGCTACAATTCCGTCCATATAATCAAATGTGTCCTTGCAGATCTGCTCAAACTCTGCTTTGTCAATGATAGGGGCCGCTTCTATCCTCTTTAACTTCTCTTTATACATTCCCGCAGCATCCATATTTAGCCTTATTTCATCCTGGGCCTTATGGTAGGCTTTCACATCCCCTTTTTGATATGCCTGCTCTGCTGCCTTGGCTGCTTCTGCTTCTCTCTCTTTTGCTTCCTGGGCGCTTATCATACATTCTTCCCGCTGCTTTTCGCTCTCTGCTACTCTGCCCGCTATGCGGTTCTTAATGGCTTCCAATCCGTTCATGTTCGCTCCTTTCTTCAGCCCTATGTTATTTGTATAGGTTTATCCTATGTGTTCTTATATCCCTATTATGTAAAATGTTTTTACTTATGTACATCTGCAATTTGTAATTTCAGGCAAACAAAAAAGGCCGCGGCGCTATGCCTGGCCTTCTTCGCTATCATCTTAAGCAGCGGAACCGATAACAAATTATTGGTTACGCCTATATTATAGCATTTATGGGCTTTGATTGTGAACCTATGTTATTTTATTCCTATCATAGGATATGATACAATAGTGTTGGAAAATGAACCAAAGCCATATACTTCTCTGTGAACCTTGGCGCCTGGGGCTTCGGCCTTGGGCGCTCCTCCGTTTTTCAGGGGGCCTTATAAGATCCTGCTGCCTGATCTGCTGCCCGGATCCTCAAGATCTTATAAGGCTTTTTAATGTCCGATTTATCGCCCACTAAAATTTCTTCATATTTGCCCCTTATTTTCGATTTTTGCCTTTTTAGGTAGTATTTTATGTTTTTGGGTTTTTATTTGAGATTTGCCCATAAATCTAAAAGGCCTTTTTGCTTTTTTACTTCCTTCTTCAGTTCCTTTTTATTTCCTGGGGCTTATGTGCATTTTCTGCACTTCTATGTGCACTTTTTAAACTTAAGAAGCTTCTGCCCCGGTTCCCAGGTTCCCGGATCCTGAAGATCCTCTTTTTCTATTTCCTGCCTGATCCTCTGTAATATTGTTTCGTTTTGGCTTTATTTCTTTTCATTTTGGCTTTACTTTGGCCCCTGGCCTTTGGTATATTATCCCCTGCGACAAAACAAGATTGTGCTGCACGCGCCTATTAGGGTACATAGCTTTAAAAGTAAAAGGATCTTATGCTTTCCTCACATATTAGGGCATATGATCCTTTTATTTTGTTCTCTGTATTGCGTTTTGCTTTGTCTTTATGGGCTTTTCTACGCTTTTATCCTCTCAAAACTGCATATATACTGCATTTTTTGAGATAAAAAGGCTCTTTTACTTTGTCTTTATGCGGTTTGTGGGTGATTTATAGGACAATATAACAAATTGACAGATTTGGTATATCATGGCCTGCTGCCGGATCGGGTTCTTTTTCATGTTTTATCTATCCAGGTTCGATTTTTACATAAAGGCGCAACTATTCGCAAAACAATGGTTTAGCGAACTGTTAAAGACCTTCGGTGCGCCTTTGGTTCTTCTTTGGCAACTTTTGGCTGCCTTTGTTCCTTTGGCGGTCTTTTCTTTTGCTATCATCAGCTGCCGGATCCTGGCGGCAAAAATTTGGCAAACAAAACAAAATCACTTACCCCGAATCTTCTTAAATTTGGGTATCGGAAAATTTCGGATACCCACTTAAGGCCTATTTTTTACTTGGGTATCAGGGTGGGTATCGGAAAAAATATAAAATGTGGTTTAAAGTCGCTCTGTTATGGGCTTTTGCGGGGGTGCCCTGCTGCCAATTACTTTGTTTTTAGGATCCTCTTTTTCTGCCGCCCTTGGTGCTGCCATTTGCAGATAATTATCTGCTGCTATAAGATCCTTAACTTCTCCAGGATCTTAAAAAGTGCTTTGCGTTCTTTTGCTATCTTTTGCATATTGCATTTATCATAATTCCTTCAAACGTTCTTTTGTTAGCAAAACATAGCAAAATACTTTTCGTGATTTATGCCCTTTAGGGCTTTCACAGAATTTTGTAAAAGCCCTTTTAAGTCAAAAATCAGGCTATTTTTTTAGGGCTTTCATAGTGGCTTTCACAGAATTTTTTTAGGGTGCCTTAAGGCTGCTCTGCGTAAAGGTTTGCAGGGTGGCAGGCCTTCGGAACTTATTTATTTTTAGGCCGCCCTTTTTCCCTTTTCTCTTATGCTGCTTTTTTACAACTTGTGTTTGTAAATTCCTGCGCTTATTGCTTTAAGATCCCCTTATACTCTTTTGCCTTGTTTTGCCATGCCTGATCCTGAAGATCCTCTTTTTCTACTCCTTGGTTCCCTTGCCTATGGTTCGTGAAACGACGATTTCACGAACCGCTTATACTTCTTTTGTTCCCAGATCTGCCTTAATATCCCTTGTGTGGTTCGTGAAACGGTGATTTCACGAACTGATATATATTTTGGCCTATATCCTGCTGCCGGATCTGCTGCCCTGCTGCCTTTTATGCTGCCATTTGCAGATAGATTTCTGATCCTGAAGATCCAGGAACCTTAAAAAGTGTTTGGCATTGTTTTGCACTATTTGGCCCTTTGGCTTTTTGATCCTTCCCTATGATGCAAAATATAGTAAAACACATTCTTTATTTTCTGCCCTTTTTGGCTCTTAGAGATTTTCTAAAAGCCATTTCCCGGTAAAATATGGCGTGCTCTTGGGGTGGCTCTTAGAGATTTTTCGAAGGGTACTCTTAAGCCGCTTCATTATTGGCTTTGCAGGGCCTTTGCTATTCCAAAATATTTGATTTATAAGGCCTATATCATGGCCTGCATCTGATGCAGCATTATGCAGATTACTTTCTGCTTCTTCAGGATCTTATATCTGCCTGATCTTCTTAAGTGGTTTACCTTGTTTGGCTGCCATTTGTGTGCTGCATGATCCTTATGATCTTCTTTTTCTTCTTCCTGGTTCCCTATATCCTGCTGCCTTGTCCTTATAAGCTGCTGCCAGGGTTCAAAAGTTATCCACATTAATTTGGCCCCCATTAACCCTTTTAGTCAAAAAAGGGTATCAAAAGGTGGTTTTTGGGTGTGTTTTGGTGGTTTTTTCATTTTAAAGCATTTTTAATACATTCAGTATTTATGCGGGTTTTTGGTGTATTTTGACTGATTTGGTTTAAAATAAGGTATCAAAAGGTGGTTTTTAAAGTTCATCAGATCTTGGATTTTTAAGAAATGGCTTAAAATAGGGCTTTTTATGATTTTTCTATTTTCTTCTTCAGGTGTCCAAAAGTGTGTTTTGGTAGTTTTTAGGGTGTGTTTTGGTGGTTTTTGGGTGTGTTTTGGTGGTTTTTAGAAATTTTACTTTCGCTCAACCATGCGGGTTTGCGGGCAATTTTTGGCCCTATTAATAGTATTAATAGTATTAATAGTATTAATATATATATATCTTATAAGCAAAAAAAAGCACTTACTCATCTTTGGAGTAAATGCTTTTCCTTGCAATCAAAATTCCTGATCCAGGAAGTCCTTAAGTGATAGTTGGTTATCATCTGCAGGTGCCTTCTTTTTTCTTCTTCGTTTGCCTGGTATCTTAATTACTTTATCAGTTCCGGCAGTATGTCCTGCTTTGCTTTCAACTAAAAAATAAAAGCCTTCTATCGTCTTGCCATTTTTGTAAGGGGTGACAGTAACATAATACCCGGCAGGAAATGAATTAATTTCTCTAATCGCTACATCAAGAACCTTTTCTCTAAAGTTGGTCACGCTTTTATAGCTTGTCGTGTTCGTACAAGCCTTTAATTCATCCAGGGATATAGCAACTTGGGTTGCAGTATGTGCATGGGGTTTAAAACTGCCCATCTTGGCAGCAATTAGATCCCGGATAATAATGCTATGCTGCGATTTATAAAACCTATATTCTTCCAACTTGGTCTTTGTATAGCACTTTTTCAGCATCAATATATAGGGCTTAAGGCCTGCTGCCAAACATATTGTTAAAGTGCCTTTATCGTAGTCGCAATGATCTACCCATCCTTGCGTACGGATCTTTTCGTTTTCATCATCCTTGATCTTAACAAAAGCCTGCTGGATGTGCTCTGTTATTGTATCCATGTTTTTATATAGGTTTTTGATGTCTAAACCAAAATAGTCGGCTAATTCTTTGGCAGATATTTCATACTCATAAAACTCTGTATCTCCCTTTTTGCATTGGGCTATAGCTGAATAGAGTATTTTTAATTCCGTGGCATTTAGGGTATTTGTATTGTTTTGTATCAAGGCGTTTGCCATTGCCACATCATAATTATTATCCAATATCATGCCCCTGCGTGTACTCATTGCGCGGGGTGCCTGGAATAATGCAGGATCCTCTTTTACTTGGCTGTCATCAACAACATATATTGAATTATCAAGGCAATCATTCAGGATCCTATCAAGATCTTTTTCTTGGGCTGATCCTTTTAAGGCTTTTATATGTCTTGGTATGGCCCTTTCCTTCAGGTAAAACAAAAGGCCGCTTTTTGCAAGGCGTATTTTGGGTGCTTCCTTGGCTGATTTGGCCTTTTTATAGTTTTCCTGCATATAATTCCAGGTCATAAACTCTAAATTAGCCATCAGATGCGTATATTCTTCGGTTATGATAATACAATTCCATTTGTTGCTGCTATTATCCTGCATACCAAATGTATTGCCGGCATACTCAAAAATAATAGCTTCTTCTATGTTCTGCCGGGCATCTTCTAATATGGCTTCATTGCTTTGCAGCTTCTTAAAACGCTCTTTTTCAAGTGCTTCCATCAGCTGGTTAAACTCTTTATTTATGGTTTCAATGTATTCCAAAACGGAATTTTTGGGCGTTTCTGCCAGGGATGTTTCTCTTTGCTTCATTTTCCCATCAAGTTTTTCCCATAAGGCATTTATTTGGCTTTGTTCTTCGGATGTAAGATTATAAATCATGTTTTCCCCCTTGGCCTGCTGCCAGATCGTGAACCTTCCCCCGGGATCTTATGCCCTGCGTGGTCTTATATTATCTATTGCTTCAAGTGCTGCCTTATATTTGTGGTAGTCCTGGGCCTTAAATTCTCTTTGGCCATGCAGGAACTGTATAAGGCGTTCCTTTTCCTTTGGTGTCAGATCCCCGGTGCATATATCTATAATCACTTCTTCATAATTTCTCATAACTTACCCCTTGGCTTGCTGCCGGATCCTGAAGATCTTATACTTCGTTTGCGGTTTTTTCACTAAAAAGAAGGTTAAAACGCCTTTTTACCGCGCTTCCCTGATCTTCTTCTATTTCTCCTTCTTCTATAAGTTCTTCAAGGGCCTTCCTCAAATATCCCTTGGCTATCTCATTAAACGCGCCGCTATCAAACAATTTATAAATATCTTCCTGGCTGCAGGTCGCTAAAAAGTCATATACGCGGCAATCTTTTGCGGCTTGTTCCTGGCTTATCTTTCCTTCTTCAGCTGCTTTTCTGTATGCTTCAGACATCATTTTGTATCCGTTCATGGTCTTTTCTCCTTCCTTATCGGCTGCTGCCCGGATCCTGCTGCCGGGGCATATTATCGATATAGGTTTATAGGTTTATCCTATGTGGCTTTTTGCGAGATATTTTTACAGATATACCGCCTATTTATGCGGCTTTTACGCTCTTTTTGTCTTATAGGATTATCCTATGTTCCTATCATCATACTTCAGTACATCCAATATACAAATAGCATTGTTCGCAGGGTACAGAACCATATCTGCACTTATGTATATGCAGGCCTTCGGCTTCTATGTCGCATTTTTGCGGCTTATGGCCCATATCTTTATCTTTTAGGCATAGTTCTGTGTTATCGGTGCGATATATGCAGATACCCTTATAACAATTCACATTAGCGCCCTTCCTTTTCTTCCTTTGCCGCCTTGTTATATCCTTTTCTGAAGCCATACCCATAGGCATATAAAGTGCCTTCTAATTTGGGTCTTATCTCATTCAGGGCAACAATTACGCTGCTGCTTATTTCCAGGCCGCCCTTTTTCTGTGTAAATTCATAGGCATTATCAAATGTTTTCATCATTCGTGTTAAATATTCTTCAGATAATGGCGCCTTTGGCTTTTTGGGTTCTTCCTGGGTGAACTCTGCCGGATCCGGCAGCTGCTTCCCATCTTCCAAAATATCTGCGAGTATAAGAAGGCCCTTTACTTCCTCAAATGTCCGGCTGCTTATCAAGATCTTCCGGGCATTCTCTGCTTCGTTTTCGGTCTCCTGGTTCACATTAACAATAATTTCGTACTTCATAATACTTTTACCCCTTTCATGTGGTTATTTTGCGTAAAAAGGGCACATAGTATAAAATATACATATACCGGGTGCGCTCTTTACTGATTAACTAAAGGTTGCGAGATCCTTTAATGATTAATGGTTTAGATCCTTCCGGGCGGGGCGGTACTTCCGATACTGCCCCTATTTCTCAAAAGAGCTTGTAAAGTCACTCATTATATAGCGGGTTGGCCTTCTCCTTTTGGCCAATCTGCTATTATTTTGGCTTAAAATGGGCCAATTATATAGCCCTATGTTATTTTGTTCCTTTTATCCTTTTATAGGATGTTTATTGGTTTTCAGGCTTATAATTCTTTGCGCAGTATTCATCTAAAATATTGCAAACAAGCGCGTTAAATGTCATGTGGTTACGCCAGGCCAGATCCTTAAGCTGCGTGTCGGTGGTTTCCTTCAAAAGTATTGTATTTTGCTTTGTTTTTCTTTCAAATGTGGGCGGGTATTTCTTTTTGCCCCTGGTTTCAACTCTTTCCGGCTGGTCATAGTCAAAATTCAATAATGCTTTTGTAGATTTTAGGTTTTTAC
>ODAI012724530.1_pt1 | contig 11031 bp, 13 predicted proteins | sample 1539321 | NCBI WGS metagenome assembly ODAI01 (sample SAMN02144231, study PRJEB22623) | gut metagenome | biome: sheep rumen | host: Ovis aries | place: New Zealand | reverse complement strand
CATATAACACACCAACCTTTTATCGTTTTTTATACTTTAATTTTACACTAAAAAATAATAAATTAAAACCATATAGATGAATTATAAAACAAACAAAAAAATTTGGCTTAGATATTTCTAAGCCACCATTTTTGTTACTATAGGTGAAAGAATTGAATTATATTTATCAAATGCTATTTTAAACTCTTCATTTAGCATTTTTACAACTTTCAATATCTAATTGTTTTTCTCATATGATTCCCAAAATAATCTTATGCATCTCAATATCTCATGGCCAGCATTAGAGTCACTTGGTGTTGAAGCAATGGTTGTAACAAGACGATTATTATAGTAACACTTCATATGATTACCTGAACTTACTATTGTATAACCAAGTTTTTCAAAACATTTTTTGATTTCAGAATTAAAATGTCTATATCCATACAAAACATTAGTTAAATCAATAATATGACTATTAAAAGTTTTACTTGAAGATTTTAATATAGATCTCATAAAAAAATCACTCCTTATCATTATACTATGTTTTACATTATTATTATAGGCTACATTAGAGATAGTGAATAGCGAACATATGTCGCTATTCACTACTTTTTTATTCTTATGCTTTTAATCTAAAAATATAAATGAATCAGTAATCATATTCATTCTTTTTAATGTGATATTTTTGCAAATATTAGATTCGTTATTGGAAACAAGAATACATTTTCTGTTACCACCATCTTCTCCATTAAGTTCAACACAGGCATGACCAACTGTCCCTGAACCAGCATAGAAATCCATAATCAACGAATTTTTATTAGTTGTTGCCCTAATAAGTTCTTTCATTAATTTAATTGGTTTAGGAGTCGAAAATATTTTTCTATCACCAAAGATTTCTTTTATTTCATCTTTGGCTGAAGATGTTGTTCCAAAACAATCAAATATTTCTGGAAATTGAGCTTCTTTTTCTTTTAGCAAATTACCATCGAAATATGGTTGCATAATATTATTGTATTTTGAATCAGTGCTTTTAAACAAAACGACTATATATTCATATTCGACAACAGGCTTATTTGGATTAACATCTCTATTCTTATCAAAATATGGATGTAGTTTTTTCCACTTGTAAATTTTAAGATTTCCTTTACATTCAAAATATCCTCTATATCTACAAGCATTTAAAACATATTTAAGTCCACCCTCATCTATATTAATAACAAGGAATCCTTTTTCATTTAACAACCATAGGGAATGACTTATCTTAGTTGATAAATCATCTATATATTTCCTATCATCAAAATGATCTTTATATCCAATTCCATCAATATTTGAATTATATGGAGGATCTATTAAAATAGAGTCAAATTTACCTTTATATGAATCTAACATTGCAAGCAATGTATATTTATTATCTGATTCAATTACATAATTAGATCTTTCATTCCTAATTCTAATCGATGCATTTGTTGAACTTAATGCGTTGTTATCAACTACGCAATCTTTATATATATCAATTGTTTTAAGGTTATTACAATGACCAAAAGCCCATTCTCCAATATAAGTTACTAAATCAGAACAATATACATCGGTTAATGAATTACAATTTGTAAAACATGATTTAGATACAACATTTACAATATGTAAATTGATATTTGTCAGCAAATCACATCCTGAAAATGCACCACGTTCAAGTTTTAACACTGAATCAGGAATATGCACATCCCCAACTGCATATTTTGAAGGGCAGCATATTAATTTAGACATATCTTTATTATATAAAATTCCATCAACTACTATGAAACTATTAGATTTTGATTCAAATTCAATATTTGAACATCCAACAAAAGGATTATAACCGATATCTTCTAATGTTTCAGGTAAAATTATTTTCTTAATACCTTTACAATTCCAAAATGAATTTCTATTAATCCTTTTTACTGGTCTTAGGACTAAGCAATCAGTCTTAATTGATGTTAAACAGCCACAAACACAAGTCATATATTTATCATAAATAACATCATCAATAATCTTATAACTATATGAATTATTTATAATATGAAGATTTGTACAACCTGAAAAAGGATTGTTTTCCATTTTCTTTAATGATCTTGGTAATGTTATAGATTCAAGATTATCACATAAATAGAATGTATGTTTACAAATCATTTTTACATTTTTTGGGATAATGTATTCTTTAGCCGTATGCTTAATTGAATAATAAATCATTTTACTCATATCATCTGTAAATAGGCCACCATTTAAATAATAGAAATACTTAGAATTGTTTTCTAATTCTAAAAGTGGGCATCCAGCGAAAGGATTATTACCCATTTTTGATACATTTTTTGTAATCTTAATTGATCTAAGATTCTTACAATTATAGAATGTATCTCCACCTAAATTGATTAATGATTCTGGTAATACTACTTCTTCAATATATTGATTATCCCAAAAACAACATGATTCTAATTCTTTTATTCCTTCTGGAATCACAACATATCTATCTTTACCCTTATATGATATTAATTTATCGCCATCGACAATAAAGTCCTTATCACATATGATATTTGCTTTATTAAATAAATTATAATTATCTAATCTGTAGTCATTATCAAAAATACCATAATCATATTGATTACCTGTATAGTCTAGTATTTTAGTGTTACGCTCTATTACACCACTAATTAATCTAGACTCATAATTAATAGAGTAAAAAGTATTTTTCTTAGGCTTAATGTTATCAGCTGATGGCATTGTGCCCCATTCGAAGCATCTAATATATAAATTTTTACAATAGATATCATATTCATTGCATTCTTGAACAATTATTTCTTGAGGTTTATATCCCATTGATAATAATTTATCTATGCATTCAAGAATAACAAAATCCTTATGACTATTCAAAAATATATCTTCATATACATCATTATCATCGCTGATAGTTATTATTCCTGGTGCTTTAGCCTTATGCCATTCAACATCAATTGTAATTTTGGTATCCATATATTCTTTTTCATATATTCCACATTTTGTTTCAAAGAAACCTAATGCAGTATACAATGCTGTATACTTTAAATCTCTTGATAATCTTAAATCTTGAATGTTATTCATAAACATCACCTAATCTTTCTATTATTGTTTTTACTATTTCTTCTGGGTTTAATTTACCTGTATCGATTACCATATACGGTAACTTCTTTAATTCACAAAAATAAATCATTCTTTCATATGCATCTTCAGCTAATTTAACTTTGCATAAATCTCTATCATTCATATTTCTATTTTTTAGTCTAGATTCTATAACATCAGGTGATGCATATAAAATTACTGTTAATGTCGGTTTGCCAATTTTCTTTAATATAAGATTATAGATGTCCATATTATCTTTGGTTCCGCTCCAACAATAATTAGATACAATATGTCTATCTGTAATAATATTTTTATCCTTAAATTGATTATATGTAAAAATATTATTTAAACCATAATACCATGCAGTAAAATTTCTATCAGGATTTACATTAACAATTTTTGCTATTCTCTGATATTCTTCTTTACTACCATAAAGATATTGGAGTCCTTTTTCGACAAATATATAACCTAATCTTTCAGCTAATAATTTACATGTAGTAGATTTACCTACTCCATCCATTCCTTCTATTGCAATATGAATCATAAAGATTCCCCCTTTAATTTAACTATTTCTTCTAATGTTCTAGGAATGAATCCTAACACATCAGCACTGACATTGAATGCTAATTTATCTTTATAATAATTCTCTATTTCAGGTAAATTCTTATTATGAATATGACCATATAAATGAATTGATCCCAAATGACTATCTTCCCAGTCCATAATTGGATAATGGCATAATATTACTTTTTGTTTATTAATATTTATTGTTTTAATATCTAAAACTTCCTCAAAGCAATATGTCGATAGCAATTCATTTTTAAATGCATAGTCATGATTACCTAATATCAAATATTTTTTACCATTTAATTTGGAATAAATATTTGGATAGTACTCTTTTGATATATCACCAAGTATATACACATCATCATCTTTATTTACTCTTTTATTCCAATTATCAATTATGTATTCATCCATTTTATCAGCATTCTCAAATGGTCTATTACATAATCTCATAATTCTTTCGTCTGAAAAATGTATATCACTAATAAAATATTTCATCATTGTACCATCGCAATATAAGTAATTTCACAAATTACTAATTTTCCTTTAATATAACCTGTTGCTTCTATTGGATCATATCCTTCTTCCCTCAAATCATTAGTTATATGCATTATATGATTTTCGATTATTTCATTTTTATTCTTTGATTGATAAGCTGATTTATCAACCATAGAAACTCTTTTAAAATATAATCCATCTAGTTTAACATCTCTGTCTATGAAAATTGGAATCATAATAATCACCTCTTCTTATTTTTACACTTATATTATCCATCGTATTTTCAGTTAATAATAGGGAAGAATTTGCGCTATGAATTCTTCTTCCTATACTTAACTTCATTTTTTTTACCTTTAGTGAAACCGTCTAATATTTCTAGATAACCTGATACCCTTCTAATTCTTGTAATATTAGATGATTTACATTTTGGACAAACATCAAATACACCTGTTGTACCACAGCAATTACATATATCTTTAGGAAAATTAAATCCTAAATAATGTGTTCCAGCTTTAGTAGCAATATCTAAATATTCAAGTAGTCCTTCAATGTTTGATAATGGCGCCTCTCCAAGCTCAATATATGTAATGCAACCACCATTACAATATTCATGGAACAAACCTTCCATTTGAATCTTTTTATATCCTGGAAGTTTAGAATCAACATCAATATGGAATGAATTAGTATAGAAGCCTTTGGAAAATATATCTACTTCTGGTTTATATAATTCTTTATCAATATCAATGAATCTTCCACTTATTAATTCACCAGCAGTTGCAAGTAAAGAAAAATTCATTTTATATTCATTTCTCAAGAAATCAACATAATCTCTCATATGGCTAACAATACCAATGGCATACATATAGCTTTGAATATTTTCATAATATTTTGATCCAGTTAAAACCTCAACTGCTTCACCTAATCCAATAAAACCTATTGATAGTGTACCGTGTTTAAATATATCTTCTAAATTATCTGTATTAAATGATTCACACCACAATTGTGTTTCAAGATTAGTTGGGAAATCTTCTTTTTTTAGTTTACAAAGTTTATCATATCTATCTAGTAAGATATTCTTTGTGAAATTAGCAATGATATCCCATGATTTATTGAAGTGCTCTACTTTATAATCAATACTTTCGTTTCTATAACTTTTATCAATTTCTAAAGCAATTTTAGGTAAATTGATTGAAATATTAGCTATATTCCCTCTACCTACTGCACCTTCAATACCAAATTCATCTTGAACTATTCTTGATCTACAACCCATAATTGCTAATTTATCTGGTTCAATATTAATATTTGTCTTACTATCGCATAATATATATGTTGGAATCATTTTCTTAGCTGTAACTGCAAGTGATTTTTCAAGTAATGAATGATTCTTTATCCCTTTTTCGAAGTTAATACCTGATTTAACTTTAAAGACAATATTTGGTTTAAATACTAAATCGTTAGTATTACCAAATTCATCTAACAATGTGGCACATACAAATCTTGCCATATAACTTTTAGCTAAACCAATATTAAATGTAACATAATAGCTTGTTTGTCCCATTCGTGTATGATTACCGTTACACCAAAGAATTAACTCTCTTATTAAAGATTTAAATAATTCCTTTATTTCTTTAGTTAATTTAATTTGTAAAATATGCATCATTTCAGCCATTTCATTATCGAAATTGGCAAAAGCCATTCCACCAGATTGCTCATTACCAATTTTTGTAAATAGTTCTTTTATAAATTCAAACAAATGAATCAATTTACCACTGCTTGATGTAATACCTTCAAATTGATTCATTGGAAAATTTTTCACCAAATTGAATGCTAAGCAATTGTAAGTCAATCCATATGCATCTAAATCGTGAATATGAATATATCCTTCTCTATGAAGTTTAGCCCAATGTTCTGGTAAAGAGTTTAAAATATCTTCTTTAAATTTCTTTTCTCCAATGTTATAAACATTACCTACATAACTTGTTCTATTAGCTGCATTATCATTGTTTAATTGTTTCATAATTATCTACCTACTTTTTCAAATTTTTGATTACTAGAGCCAACATATGGCATAACACTAGTTTTTAATCTTTCTACAAAAGGACCACTTTTAAGATATGTAATCCTTTCTAATATTTCTAAAGGAATACAATCTCTTGAATGACCAGTATATAGGGCTATATCAAATCCATCTAAACCTTTAAGTAATTCAAGTAATGCTTCTTTTTGTAACATTGGTTCACCACCAGTAATTGTTACTTTTTTATTTCTAACATTCCTCTTTATTTCATAAATTAGATCAGATACTTCTACAAGTTGTCCTTTTTTTATATCCCATGTTGATTTGTTTTGACATCCAGGACAGTGAATATCACATCCCTGAAAAAATACTAAACTTCTAATTCCAGGACCATCAACTAAAGAATTGTTAAATACTAATGAATTAATATAAATATTCATTGAACTCACCTCTATAAGATTTTTCGATTATCTTGTTGATTTTTATTTGTCTCATAATTCTCTCTTCTCTAGAAGTACGATGCTGTTTTTCTCTTTTATAAGAATAATTTTTGATTCTATCACTAAAATCAAATTGTGACATATCTTCAGCATTACGGCACTTAAGATATGAATCATTATCATTGATTTCTCTTATAATTAAGTATTCTTCGTAAGAGATTTTTGTGCAATGAATAACGGCATCTTCTGCATCATGCTTTACTCTTGGTATTTTTCTAGCACGTTCTTGAGCGGCTTTACCAGATGAAGCACATACTGCGAATGTTATTGGAATATATTTCATTTTCCCAACATGACCACATTTACAAACCACCTTATAATATTTCTTTTCACTCTTATTCATATTCGATACCTCCTGTAGCTTTCACCAATATTCTCTCAAGAAATCAATCCTCATAATAGCGCAGGTATTGCGCTACTGAATTCTTCTATTAAGAATAATCCCACTAATTCCTTAGACACTCTAATTGTCTCAAAAAATAGAATTTCTCTATAGCGACGAATTTGCGCTAATAGCTTCTCATTATTTGGTTATTTCCTTTTGTCATCTTTATTATCGAATAGAAAAACAACAAAAAATAGCGCAGGTATTGCGCTAAAAAAAAGACCCTTCTATTTTAGAAGAGTCATAAAATCTACATCAAAGAACTCGCAGATTCGCTCAATAGTATTAATATCCTTAATACCATTTTTTAGCCACTTGCGAAAAGTTGTTGGATCAACATACATTACTTCGCAAGCAAATCTATCCTGAGTATAGCCACGAGACTTAATTAGATTTTTAAGATTAGAACTAGCGCGTTTGCTAGCATCTAATTTTGTTTGTTCCATACGCAGTCTACCTCCTTTGCGAAGATAAATACTTACCAATGCTCCAGAGTCGCGTATTAATTTGGAACAGCTTTATTATAACAAAAAAAAGACTAGATATCAAAATCTAGTCAAATATTATCAATTATATTCCTTGTCACATGGATAAAACTTTCCATTATATAAATACATATAAATCATTTTATCTGAATTATAACGAGTAATGCAGAAAAAAGATAAAAAGATAATTATAATTAATATTATAGTTGTAGAAAGTAAAATATATTTATAAACTATATTAATTTTATCTATTGTAAACAAACCAACAGCGGTAAATCCCAATGATAAAAGTGATAAATACCAACCAACAAATGAATATATTTTCACAAAACTATGACAATCTTCTACAGTTATATCGTTGTTTGATGTCAATCTTGTTCTCTTTCTATTCATACAAAATTGTGAATAACAATATACTCGTTCCTTTTGTAAAAAAGCCATAATTAAAATAATGGAACCATAAAGAAAAGGGAACACAAAAGGGATAATAAAAAACCAACTACATAAAAAACCAATAATCATAGACGCTATTGATAATAATGTGGAACTCATTCCTAATATTATTCTATTTCTAAAAATTCTTTTAGAAATCACTTTATCATTATACTCACAATACAGCTTTCCTTTTAACTTTATATTTCTCTTTTCTTCTTCAGACACTTTATGTTTCATCTTGAGTTCTTCGTAATCATATTTGAGCTTATTTAATGATACTTCTATCAATTCATTATATTTATCTTTAGATATATTTGCAGTTATTTTCAAAGTTTTATAAATAATCTCTAATAAATTATCAGCTAAAAAAACTTTGAAATCTTTAACACAGTTATATTTTAAATCATTAACTTTAGAATAAATATTAATAAATAAATCTTCCAAAGTATAAATGAAACTTTCTTTATGAGAATCATAATTATCTTTATAATTAAAATAATGATTCTTTGTGGATGATAATTCGGACTTAATAATATCAATGCATTTTGACATTTCTAATTCTTTTTTATCTATATCCATTTCAAGTCTATTAATATATTCAATAGTAGAAACTATAATCTTTTCTTTTTGTTCAGGAACAGTTGCCCAAAAGATTATATTATGATAACCACCAAAATTACAAAGTGACGCATAAAATGGAGCTTCCCAGTCCAATGGTCTTAATAAACTTATATGATTGTAGTATTTCTGCGCTGTTTCAAAATCACCATAATCCCATGTTCTCTTAGCTAAAGCATATAAATCACTTACACTAATTCCTTCAAGTTTAGTTGCAATATCATCTATTTGCTTACCTTGTTTATCAAGTTTTTCAAAAACATTTTGAGGCTTATTCTCCATTTTTCATTGCCTCCAACTTCTTTCTTTCAGCAGCTAACTCCTCATCAGTAATATTACTACCATCTATTAATTTAGCTGTTCTTCTTGCAATAATTCTATTTTCAACTAAATAATCTTGCATATTATTCAGCATGTCAATTGTTTTATTAAGTTTCTCTTCCATAGAGTTAAGCTTAATATCTTTTAATATGCTGATTTGACCTTGTAATATCTTATTTTGCTCATCTAAGTTATTAATTTCAATTTCCTTGTCTGACAATAAAGATCTATATAGATTTAAATCTTGTTCTGAAATCTTCTTGTTATCAATTGATTCTTGTAACTCTTCTTTTAACCTTGCTACCTCGTTTTTAAATTCGATATTTAGTTTTTCTGTTTCACCAAATATTGATTGATAATAATTAGCATCAAATTCAACTTTAATACCTTTAATATATCCGATATAAAAATTAATAAAATCAAAATATACTTTTAAATAATTAATTACTGAATCAATACCTAATCTTTTTTCTTTCTTATGCTTATGATCATTACATTTTTTTATATAATCTGGAAGTTTATTGAATGTATAATCATCTAATTTTAACTTTTTCTTAAAAAAAGATTTTATATTATCTTCTCTAATAATAAAACCACAAGTTCTTGATTCATCATATTCAATACCATTTTCATCTAAAATATATTTAATTGTAGCTTCTAACAAATCTAAATATGAATCATAAAAAGAATTGCTTTTAGATTTTATATTTCTTTCTAATGTTAAATATCTGTTTGTTAAAAAGTCTGTAAATAATTTCATTTTATCACTCTCACAATCAAACTAGTTTAATTCAATATGCCAAGATCCATCTATTATGCCTTTAGCACTACTGTTTATATCTTTCTTGAAACCATCACGGTATGATTCTGGTAATATTTTAACAAATATTTGTAAAATACAAACTAGGTTTTTATTATCGAATTTTATATTTAATAAAACTTTATTATGAACGACTTTATTTCTAAAATTGATAATAGATTCTTTTTCCTTTTTTAACAACTCTAAATCAATGCCGTCATATTTAGCATTATTATCAAGTGATAAATATTCATCCAAAGACTTTCGGAAACCATATTTATTTAATTCACTTATTTTAATTTTTTTGTTATTCATTATAAATGATTTATATAATTCTTCAAGAAATACTATATATTTAAATGAATTAATCAATAATCTTTTATCATATTTAATATAATATGTGACATTACTCCAAGTACATTCAATATTTTTACTTTTTAAAAAATCAATAATCATTAGATATCTATGTTCGCCTTTCAGTGTAGTCCAATGAATTATATCATTTTTATTATTTTCATAATCTATTATTTCTTTTTCTAACAGCATAATTATTTACCTCTTCTATAAATAATTCACATGAAGATTTCTTTGTTGGATCATTATCGTTTTTTTCTTTTTCTTTTGCTTTTTTAGGTAATACATAGTTTTCAATTAAATCCTTTTTTTCTTCGTTAGAAAATAAATTAAATATTTTATACGCATCATTATATTTGCGTAATTGATTCCATGTGAATTCATTAATGTTAGATTTTAGTTTGTTATTTCTCCTTATTATCTCTTTATTATCAGGAAATACTCTTAAAATAACAAAATCAATTGAAAATTTTTCTTTTTTATCAATAACAGTAATTGCTGTTGTTGAATTTTGAATACAATACCTATTATTATTTTTATATTTCTCGTTAAGACAATCAAAAAAATTGTTTTTTATAGTTGTTGCATACTTTAGTCCATTATTTTTATATTCTCTTGATTTCTTTGTCAAGAATATCTGATAATCCACATCCCAATAACCATCTTTATCCTTCAAGACCGTATTATACTTTGCAGATCCAACAATTCTTTGCGTAAACTTATACTTAGATTTTAAGTTTTTATGATAAAAAATAAGTATATTATTTGCAAACTCACGCGCCTTGCTACTTTCTTTTCTTGTTACTCTTTTCATAACATCACCAACTACAATCATAAATAAATTTATTAAATTAATTTTATCATATTCTTTTCAATAAAAAAATCCTCAAGAATATTTCTACTCTTGAGGATAAAATAATTAATTATAAAATTGTTCTAATCTTTCT
>ODAI011870813.1_pt1 | contig 11031 bp, 8 predicted proteins | sample 1539321 | NCBI WGS metagenome assembly ODAI01 (sample SAMN02144231, study PRJEB22623) | gut metagenome | biome: sheep rumen | host: Ovis aries | place: New Zealand | reverse complement strand
GGGCGATAAGACTAAGGATTTCATTTTGTTCAATCCCCGAAAATGGATTAGATACACTGATGACAGCGTAATGACGCTTGCTATTGCGAAGGCCATTATGTTGGTAGGAACAGATGCAGATGAACGGACAATGAAAGCGGCATTTGTAGATTGCATGCAGGACTTTGGCGGAAGATATGCTCAAGGAGAATATGGAGGCAGCTTTGCGGGCTGGTTGAAATCTAGCAATCCTCAGCCATACGGAAGCTATGGTAATGGCTCTGCCATGAGGGTTTCTGCAGTAGGTTGGATGTTTGATACGTTGGAGCGCACCAGAGAGGTGGCGCGCTGGTCTGCTGAGGTGACTCATAATCATCTTGAGGGAATCAAGGGTGCAGAGTCTGTAGCTAGTGCAATCTTTATGGCTAGAAATAGATGCACGAAGAAAGAAATTAAGGAATATATCATTTCAGAGTTTGGCTATGATCTTAGCAGAAGTTGTGATGAGATTCGACCAACTTATCATCATGTGGAGAGTTGTCAAGAGACTGTTCCTGAGGCAATTACAGCTTTCCTCGAAGGTGAAGATTTTGAAGATGTTATCAGGACTGCAGTTTCATTAGGAGGAGATTGTGACACACTTACCTGCATCGCCGGTAGCATCGCTGAAGCTTTTTACGGAGTGCCTGATTCCATGAAAGCGGAGGCTGTGAAGAGACTAGATAAGGAGTTCCTAGATATTTTGGACAGGTTTGACAGGGATTTTAGATTAATACCATTAATATATGTTGAGCCTATAGAATATTTTCCAAAAGAGATAAGGGATGCTTATTTTAATGAGGAGGAACAGTAATGAACTACAAGGAATTAGGCTTTAGGCCATTTTATAAGAACTTTAGCATATTGCTTAACAATGACAACATAATGGATATTGTATCTGATTTAGATGTGGACGAAGCGTTTGATGGTGTTCTCGTCTATGGTTATGTAGACCACGAGGCAGGCTTCACATTTGAGATTCTCTCGTTAGCTTTGCAAGGAGATGAAGACGGTTTTAAATTTTATGATTTACCAAATGATATCACGTATAAGCTTCGAGCTGATGCCGTAAAAGATTGTGAGTGCTTGTTTAGTGAAGAAGTTTTCGATGAATATATGGAGCTATTCAAGGATAAGATTTCTAGCTTGGAAACCTATGAAGAAAATGAGAATGTTGCCAAGAGTCGTAGATTCGATTTTCTTGACCAATTTAGACATAAAGAATGCATAGACGATGTCCAAGTTGTGCTTTTGAAAGACGGCTTGCAGCCGGAACAAGTTTGGGTACGCATTGAAGACCTTGGAGATAAAGTCATTATCGGCAAACTTTTAAATGAGCCTGATCAAGATTTTGGATATCATCTGTATGATAAGGTTGCATTCTTCGTATATACGGATGAGGATGGTAATCAGCATCTGCTATCTGATATGAATCCTTGCGTAAAGCTGAGGGCTGAGGATTTAGCAGATGGTAGGATGTTGTGCAATGCCATTGATGTATTCGCGAGAGAAACTACGCAGGAACATTTTATAGACATTCTTGAGCTGGTAAGAGACAGCTATATATGGATTCCTTGTAATACGATATTGGGGCAGTTGGATGAGGAAGCTCTGTTGAAAATGGCAGATGAAGCAGATAATCTTGATGATTTGGTTGGTACTACATTTACAAGTCAACAGGATATAAGACTGGTGCCTGATTTGATGAAAATGGACGACAAAATCTATTTCCCTGTATTTACTTCTGTTGAAGAAATGGGAGATGCAGCCAAAAATCATTCACAGTTGCAGAAGCATTTTTTAGAGGCTATAAAGATGGCTGGCGCTTGTGAGGAAAATGTGGCAGGTATTCTGATTAATCCTTTTTCAAGTGGAATGGTTATTGAGAAGAAGGTTTGGAATATAGTTGAAAATATGAAGTCGAGGATTGTGGAGGATGAGGAAAGGGAAGATGATATTTGAAAATGAATAATGCCAGTAAACATAAGGGACAATTTTTATAAGCTTAAATGTTATTTTTTAATCTCGACCAATAAATATCCCTCCTGTGGTATACTCAAATTAGTGTAAGTATTATCAGGAGGGGTTATTTATGTCTAAAGGGTCTAATCAGAAACTAAAGCTTAGCATTCTATGCAAAATCATGCAGGAGAAGACAGATGATGAACATAGTCTTACACTTGCTCAGATTATAAAAGAACTAGAAAAATATGATATCACTGCAGAAAGAAAGAGCCTTTATGATGATTTTAAATGTATGGAAGAAAATCTTGGCATAGAGGTTATCAAAGAGCAGGAAGGCAGGGAGACTTATTATCATGTAGGCAGCCGTACATTTGAACTAGCAGAGGTAAAGTTGCTGATTGATGCGATCCAATCATCTAAGTTCATTTCTAAGAGCAAGTCTGATGTGCTGATAAAAAAGATGAATGCATTTGTCAGCGAGCATCAGGCAAAGCAGCTGAAAAGGCAGGTATATGTAAATGATAGAATCAAGACCATGAATGAGAGCATTTATTATTCGGTGGATTCTATTCATAATGCTATTTCAAGTAATAAGCAGATAGAGTTTTTGTATTGTTCTTGGACACTTGATAAAACCCTAGAGCCTAGGAAAAATGGCGAAAAGTACAAGGTTAGTCCTTGGGCTTTGACTTGGGCTGATGAGAACTATTATCTTGTCGCATATGATTCCAAGGCAGGCAAGGTAAAGCATTATCGTGTGGATAAGATGATGAAATTATCCATTTCAGAAGATAAGCGTGAGGGCGAGGAGCATTTCAAAAACTTTGATATGACTAGCTATGCGCTGGAGAATTTTTCCATGTTTGGTGGTGAAATCAGACGTGTACATATTGAATTCCCTAATGACAAGGTGGGAATATTCATTGATAGATTTGGTAAGGACATCACAATCAGAAAGGCGGGACAGGACAGGAGCATGATTGCCGTGGATGTTGCAGTGAGTCTGCAATTCTTTGGATGGATTTTTAGCCTAGGAAGTGATGTGAAGATAACGGGACCAAGTGATGTGGTTGATAAGGCCAGGGAGAGTGCGAAGGGATTTTTGGAGAATTATTGAAAGGAATAATACATGTACAAAATATCAGTTAATATACCAGATGAAGTTTTATATGATACAAAAATGTCAAAAAAAGAAGCTAATGAATTTGTTAAAAAAGCAGTAGCATTAATGCTTTATAAGAATAAGGTTTCTATGGACTATTGTGCTAGTATAGCTGAAATGTGCAAGGAAGATTTTATTAATTTTCTTAGCGAAAATGGTGTTAGTATCTTTACATTTGAATCTGAAGATGAGTTTATAGAAGAGATGAATAATGCCTAGGAAACACATGCTCTACCTTCAGTGCGTCATAAATAGAATGCATCTAATCATTTCGATTAGGTGCATTTTTTATTATAAACAAGTAAAAAATGCTGTAAAATAGCGGCTTTGAGCTGTCCGATAAACCGCGGATAGATTTGGTAATCTTATAATCAGTAAAAGATGTGTCTCCACTAAAATGGCCAAGGAGGTAATTAATGTTTATGAAAAGACTGATATTTTGGATACAGAAAAAGAAGCGTATTGAAAAGAGAAGCTGCAGTAGGTGTTGTCTAGGCTGCCCTTATTTCAATGAATGTGTGAAGGATGGCGAGTTTTAGAAGGTTGAGGTAGAGAAGATATGAAGTATGTAGTTGTAGATTTGGAAATGTGTGGAGTGCCAAAGTTTTCATGGAGAACATGGAAAGCAGCTTCGAAATGAAACTATACAGATTGGAGCAGTGCTTGTGGATGAACATTATATGATTGTTTCCACATTTAATACTTATGTGAAGCCAGAATTGGGTTATCTAGATTATTTCATTTCAAAGCTTACCGGGATTACTAAAGCTGATTTGATAGATGCCCCTTATTTCGAGGATGCAATTAATTCGTTTATGGATTGGATTCCTGATGGTGATGTTAGATGTATATCTTGGAGCATGAGCGATATGCATCAGCTGAAAATGAAATGATAAAGAAGAATATCGTAAATGCGAAGCTGTCAATGCTATTAGATAGTTGGATTGATTATCAAGCTCCTGACGATGAAAAACTTGGAATGGAAGGAAAAGTAAGCTTGGAAGAATCTCTTATAGCTACTGATATTATTCAGAATGGAAAGGCTCATGATGGACTAGATGATGCCTATAATACCGCGTTATTATTTGTAAAAATGGAAACTAATCCGGATTTTGAGCTTAATAAGATGTACAGCTATGCGAAGGAAGAGAAAACTAGAAATTTAAGCTATACTTTGGGGGATTTATTTGCTGGATTTAAGGTGGCTGTGGGATGAATTTTTGATAAATTATCAATAAATAATATTGTTAAAAAAAGATTGTGAAAAAAGGAAATGACCACATTAATCCTGAGGTGTGTGTTATACTAGATACAGTGATTTTTTATAGTTTCAATAGGGGATTATATGGATATTAATATGGGTGGAATGAAGTTAATAGATAATGTGAACCAGACTTTGCGGGAGGATTTAAGCGCTGAAATGAAATCCGGAAGCAAGGTTTCTATTGCTGCAGCCTGCTTTTCAATTTATGCGTTTTCTGAATTAAAGAAAGGGCTAAGTAGTGTAAAAGAACTTAGATTTATTTTTACTTCACCAACATTTATTAAAGAACGTGCTGCAAAAGAAAAACGTGAATTTTATATTCCGCGTCAGGAGAGAGAACGTAATCTCTATGGTTCTGAGTTTGAAGTAAAACTTCGAAACGAAATGAATCAGAAAGCTATAGCGAAAGAATGCGCGGAGTGGATTCGAAATAAAGCAGTTTTTAAGACCAATGTAACTCATGAGAACATGATGGGATTTATGAATGTTGATGACAAGAGTTATATGCCTATTAATGGATTCACTACAGTGGATCTTGGCTGTGAGCGTGGTAATAATGCCTACTACATGGTACAGAAATCTGAATCTCCAATGAGTCAGGCGTACTTACAGTTATTTGAACAGCTATGGAATGATAAAGATAAACTTCAAGACGTTACAGATGAGGTTATAAAAAGTATTACAACAGTTTACAACGAAAATTCTCCTGACTACTTATATTTTGTAACGTTGTATAACATCTTCAATGAATTCCTTGAAGATGTATCAGAAGATGTTTTGCCAAATGAAGCTACTGGTTTTAAAGAGAGTAAGATATGGAGTCTTCTCTATAATTTCCAAAAAGATGCAGCAATGGCAATCATCAATAAACTTGAAAAGTATAATGGTTGTATCCTTGCCGATTCAGTTGGTTTAGGTAAAACTTTTACAGCTTTGTCTGTAATCAAGTACTATGAGAACAGAAACAAATCTGTATTGGTTTTATGCCCAAAGAAGCTTGCTAACAACTGGAATACGTATAAGGATAACTATGTAAATAATCCTATCGCAACAGATAGGATGCGTTATGATGTCCTTTTTCACACAGATTTAAGCAGAGACAGAGGAACATCTAATGGCTTAGATTTAGATAGACTTAACTGGGGAAATTATGATCTTGTTGTTATTGACGAGTCTCATAACTTTAGAAATGGCGGTAAGATTTCAGGTGATGACGATAAAGAAAATCGTTATCTCAAGTTGATGAATAAGGTTATAAAAAAGGGAGTAAAGACTAAGGTTCTTATGCTTTCAGCTACACCAGTAAATAATCGATTTGTTGACTTACGTAATCAGATTGCCTTGGCTTACGAAGGTGAAAGTGAATTGCTTGATTCAAAACTTGATACAAATAAAAGTATCGATGATATATTCAATCAGGCGCAGAAAGCATTTAATAATTGGAGCAAACTTGAGCCAGAACAGCGTACAACAAGTGTGCTGTTAAAGATGCTTGATTTTGATTTCTTTGAACTGCTTGACAGTATTACGATTGCTCGTTCACGTAAGCATATACAGAAATACTATGATACTTCTGACATCGGTACGTTCCCAAAGAGAAAGTTGCCTATATCTAAGAGGCCAGGACTTACGGATCTGGATACATCTGTAAATTACAATGTAATCTTTGAACAATTGAATAATCTGATGCTTTGTATTTACACGCCAACAAATTACATTCTGCCAAGTAAGGCTGCAAAATACATTGACATGTATGATTCAAAACACGTTAAGGGTGGACTTACTCAAAAAGGACGTGAAGAAGGTATTAGACGTTTGATGGCTATTAACCTTATGAAACGTATGGAGAGTTCTGTTTATTCATTTAGGCTCACTGTTACACGAATTAAAGATTTGATATCTGGTACGTTACAAGAGATAGAAGATTTTGAAAATGGTAAGACGAGAACAGAGCTTAAGCTTACAGATGTGACTGAGTCAGAATTCGATGAAGATGATCAGAATGATGATGTATTTGCAATAGGCAAGAAGGTAAAAATTGATATTGCAGATATGGATTATGTTACATGGAAAAGAGAGCTTGAAGGTGATAGAGAAATATTAGTTTCTTTGTTGGCTATGATTGCCCCAATTACTCCGTCGCATGATAGTAAATTACAGGAACTCTTTGATGTTATAGATGATAAGATGGAGAATCCTATCAATCCGGGAAATAAGAAGCTTATCATTTTTACGGCATTTGCTGATACAGCAGAATATTTGTACGACACAGTAAGTGAGTATTGCAAAAAGAAATTCGGTTTAGATACAGCTCTTGTTACAGGCTCCGTAGACGGAAGAACGACAGTAAAAGGACTTAGAACAGATCTGAATACCGTACTTACATGCTTCTCACCAATTTCCAAAGGTAAGGATTTACTTATGCCTAATCAGAAGGCAGAAATTGATGTACTAATAGCGACTGACTGTATTTCAGAAGGTCAGAACCTTCAGGATTGTGATTATCTGATTAATTATGATATTCACTGGAATCCGGTTCGTATTATCCAGCGTTTTGGGCGTGTAGACAGAATTGGAAGTAAAAATGAGTATATTCAGCTTGTAAACTTCTGGCCTGACATTACACTTGATGAATATATCAATCTTAAAGCTAGAGTAGAAACAAGAATGAAGATTGTGGATATGACTGCTACAGGTGATGACAATGTGCTTAGTCCAGAAGAAAAAACAGATCTCGAATATCGAAAACAGCAACTTAAGAGATTACAAGAGGAAGTTGTGGATATAGAGGATATGTCTACGGGTATTTCTATTATGGATCTTGGACTTAATGAATTTAGATTAGATTTGCTGGAGTATATAAAAAATCATCCTGAAATTGAAAAGGCTCCACGAGGTTTGAATGCAGTTGTAAGAGCAAACAAAGACTTGCCACCGGGAGTGATATTTGTTCTCAGAAATGTAAAGAATGAAGTTAATATTAATAGTCAAAATAGGCTCCATCCGTTCTATATGGTATATATCGCAGAGGACGGAGAGATAATAATTGATCATCTTTCACCAAAGGAAATGCTGGATTCATTTCGACTTTTATGTAGAGGAAAAAAAGAGCCTGATGAAGAGCTATGTGAAGAATTTAATAAAGAGACAAATGATGGAAAGAGTATGAGCAAGTACTCAGAACTATTAGGAGATGCTATTTCGTCAATAATTGAAATTAAAGATGAAAATGAAATGGATAGCTTTCTCAGTGGAAAACATATGAGTTTCTTATCAGAAACTATAAATGGACTAGATGACTTTGAATTAATAACTTTCCTTGTTATTAAGTAGGAGGTGACAAATAGTGTTTGGTTTACCAAGTTCTACTGAAATAAGAAAACCAATTCATAAAAAACTTATTTACCAACGATTTCCAGATGAACTTAGTGGAGAGAAAAAAGAAAAATTTGATTCTGATATAAGCAGAATCTTCATAACTAATGAAATATCAGAGGCTTCTATAAATATTAAACCGACAGAAAAGATACAATCAATATTTGTTGTTCAGATTGAATTAAAAACAAAAGATTATACCGACAGAAATATTAGTCTAATATCGAGACTTTTTGGGCAAAATCTCTTGATGATACTTCATTACGAAGATGAATATCAGCTAGCAATTTATGAGACTAGGCTTCTGAAATCAGAGTGGAATAAGGAATATAATCTTATACTTGTTGGACTCGATTTATCTGCGGTCTGGGAAGGCTTTATAACTGAAGTTTCAGGGATAATAGCTGATGAAGAGAATACTATTGAAGAGCAGATTGTATTAGAGTCAGAAAAAGAAAAGATAAAAAAACAAATAGAAGCACTTAAGACTAAAGCGAGGAAAGAAACACAGTCAAAAAAGAAATATGAAATTCACAAAAAGATTACAGATTTGCAAAAAATGTTAGAGGATATGTTATGAAGAACAAAAGACAAATTATTATTGTACTGGTAATTATTACCGCTATAGCTATCCTTTGTGCTTTTATTATTAATATACTATTTAAAATAAATTCGTCAGGTGTATTTAAGGCAGAATGGGAAGCTGGAGACGCGCTAAATTATGCGGCGGCAATTTTTGGGGCAATTGGTACAATAATTTTAGGATTTATAGCTAACAGCCAAAATGAAAGACTATGTGAGCTAGAAAAAAATAATTATATTGCAAACTATAGTAGTATGATACTGATTAATTCTGTAAAAATTAATCCAGTAGCAAGCATTCCCGTTAATTATGAAAACCATTATGAACAGTTATTATTGGACACTAAAATAGAAAAAGCTTCATATGCAAATACAGGGTATTCTTTTGAGATAGAAGCTGTTAAAGTCGGAGAAGCGTACCCAGCATTAATTCACATCGAAGAGTGTATGTTCTACATTAACAACGAAAATAATGAAAAAATAAAGGTATATCTAGATGGTAAAAATTGGTGTGACAATTTCTCTAGAGTAGCAATATCAGGAGACAAAAAAATTTATTTTGGAATGACGTATGTTCTCGAAAAAAGCAAACGGGAGATATTTGAAGATGCTATAAAAAATCTGAACTACAATATAATCTGTGAAATTGTATACAAAGTCGTCACCGAAAAAAATGTATGCACATTAGGAAAATGTCGTAGTAAATTAATTGCTTATGGAACATATGGAAACCTACATTGGGAAGCTGATAAGCCCAAAATTTTCTTTTATGGAAATGAAATAATAAATGATAGCAGCATTAATTATGCTGGAGAGGAGATATATAATGGATAAATTGGATATGAGAACATCAAACTTAGCAGATGAAAATTTTAAGGCATTAGCAAAGTTGTTTCCTAATGCTATAACGGAAACTATAGATGAAAATGGTGAAGTAGTAAGAGCAATAGATGCTGATATTCTTAGACAGGAAATATCGTGTAATGTAGTTGAAGGAAAGGATGAAAGATATCAATTTACATGGCCTGATAAGAAGAAATCAATAATTGAAGCTAATTCACCTATAAACCTTACGCTAAGACCATCGCGAGAAAAAAGTGTAGATTTTGATAATACAGAGAATATTTATATTGAAGGGGATAATTTATATGCTTTAAAACTATTACGAGAGACTTACCTAGGAAAAATAAAACTTATATATATAGACCCTCCATATAACACAGGAAATGATTTTGTTTATGTAGATGATTTTCGAATAAATTCTGAAGAATGGAAGGAGGCTAATGGTCTTGTAGATGAACTTGGAAATAGGTTGTTTAAGAATCCAGAATCTAATGGAAGATTTCACTCTGATTGGTGTTCGATGATTCGGTCAAGATTAGTTTTGGCTAGAGATTTGCTCTCAGACGATGGGGCTATCTTTATTTCAATTGATGATAATGAATTATCTACATTGAGATTAATATGTGATGAAGTCTTCGGCCCCACTAATTTCATTTCCAATATAATATGGATTAAAAAATACGGTATTCAAAACGATGCTAAGTATTTTTCTATTAGTCATGATTATATAGTTGCAATTGCTAAAAATAAAGAGAGTTTTGTTCTTAACCAATTACCAAGAACAGCTCAACAAGATGACAGATATAAAAATCCAGATAATGATCCTCGTGGACCATGGAAAGCTGCCGATTTTACTGTACCTCATGTTTCTGAAAACAGACAGTTCGAGATAGCTCTGCCAAGTGGTAGAATTGTTACTCCAGCCAAAGGAAGAAGTTGGGGAGCATCAATGGAAGATTATCAGAAAATGGTCGAAGATAATAGGATATGGTTTGGAAGTTCTGGTAATAATATTCCTGCTGTGAAAAAATTCCTAACAGAAGTTAAAGATGGCGTTACACCAACGACAATATGGTCTTATGAAGAAGTTGGACATACAGATAAAGCAAAAAAAGATTTGACGGCATTATTTGACAACACAATTGTTTTTGACTATCCAAAATCAGTTAGTTTAATAAAGAAAATAATACGAATTGCAACAAATGAAGATGATATTGTTTTGGATTTCTTCTCTGGTAGTGCAACTACAGCTCAAGCAGTAATGGAGCTCAATGCAGAGATTAAGGAATCTAATAGAAAATATATTTTGGTTCAATTACCAGAATTATTAAACGAAAAAAGTGATGCATATAAAGCTGGATATGAGAATATATGTCAGATTGGTGAAGAAAGGATAAGAAGGGCGGCAAAAAAAATTGAAGCGGAAACAAATTCAATCATAGACTATGGATTTAGAACTTTTCAGATAGATTCATCAAACATGAAAGAAGTATACTATAATCCTTCTGAAACGGAGCAAACATCATTATTTGGGTTAGCTGACAATATTAAGGAGGATAGAAGCGCTGAGGATTTGTTGTTTCAGGTAATGCTAGATTTAGGCGTTATGCTTTCGAGCAAAATTGAAAAATATGAAATCTCAGGAAAAGAAGTTTTCAATGTTGCAGACGGCTTCTTAATAGCTTGTTTTGATCTTAATGTGACTGAAGAAGTAGTTAAAGAAATTGCAAAGAAAAAACCTTATTATGTTGTTTTTAGGGACAATTCAATGGCAAGTGATTGTGTTGCAACAAATTTTGATCAAATATTTGCAAGTATAAGT
>ODAI011807394.1_pt1 | contig 11031 bp, 11 predicted proteins | sample 1539321 | NCBI WGS metagenome assembly ODAI01 (sample SAMN02144231, study PRJEB22623) | gut metagenome | biome: sheep rumen | host: Ovis aries | place: New Zealand | reverse complement strand
TGGTCCGGATCTTCAGCTGCTGATCCTGTACTATTACGGCCGGCAGGTTTCCTGGCTGGAGGATCTTCGTATATGACTGCCTTCCCGGCTCAAAGCCAGTGACTGTCCCTCCAGGGACTCTGTCATATACTCCCCTGTCACAGTGACGAGATCGTACAGGAATCACACCTGTTTCCCTTTTACCCGCCGGCATGCCCGGAGCACGCGGCGGCACCGTCCGCTGAACATATGGATTTGTAAACTTATTCTAAACAGAAAGAGCAGGAAATGCAAGTCTCTGCCGGACAGGGGATCCTGTCCGGTATTACCATACGGATTACCACACGGATAACCTGCAGTTTACCATAAAGTATGGATTTGACTTGCTTTCCTGCTTATCGTAATCAGATTACTGCATACGATTCTTTATGCATCACAGTTTTAATCATAGTTTTTCTTCCGCCTGGAGCGGATCAGGAAGAAGACAATGCCGCCGATGATCAGGACGGCCAGGCACCAGGCCCAGACCGGGATCTGATAAATGTTATAGCAGCGGACATTGATCCACATCTGATTGATCTTCTCATTCACGTCCGCGTCGAAGTAGACCATGATGGAGGATCTGGCAATGGCCTCCTGAGGCGGATACATGGCGCTGATCTGCCGGTTGATCTGGTCGGCCGGAACGGTGACCATATAGTCCTCATCGTCCGGATCGCCGGAGAAAAAGTAACCCAGAGGATAGTCTGCAGTCTCTTCCTCATCTTCTTCCGCGCCGTAGTTCCAGTCGGCATATTCCAGGATCCGGGGATCATCCCCGCCGGAGATGACGGAGGTATAGCCGATATAGTACATATTCCGGATCACATTGTCCGGCCGGGAATTGAAGTTGATAAAGGCTTCCGCCGCGTGCTGCTTGGCCGGATCCTGGGACAGGCCGGACTTGAGCATGACCCAGCCGTCAAAATAGATGTTGGTGGATTCCACAGGTACTGCGAAAGCCAGGGTAAAGTCATCTTCATCCGCCTGGTCCATGGTATAGGTGCCGTCGCCCGACCACTGGTAGTTGGCAACGACCTTGCCTGTGATCATATCCGCCTTGCCGGAATCGGTCTCAAAGGAATAGACGTTATTCTTGACCGTCTGCAGGTAATCCTGTACCGCCTGGATGGTCTCAGGGGATACATCATTCATTTCCTCTTCCAGACGCTGGGAATAATTCGGATCGTTCAGGAATTCCGGGCTGGTCAGCAGGTCGGATTTGATGGCGCCCACAGCCGCGAAATAGGAATCGCGGACATTGTCCTTAATGGTGACCTGCCGTTTGAACTTGCTGTTATTGAGGATCTTCCAGGTGGAAGCCTCCTCTGCTGTTACGACCTCGGGATTGTAGACGATTCCGGTCACGCCCCACATGTAGCCGGCGGCGTATTTGCTCCAGGGCTCCCCGCCAATGGTCTTGGCATCGAAGATCCCCTTTATATAGGGGGAAACGCCGATGGCATAATAATTGTTGGGATCGGATGTATCGTAAAAATGGTCTGACAGAGGCACCAGCATATCCTCCGCCATCAGTTTCATGAACATGTATTCCGAAGGGCAGACCAGGTCATAGACATCGCCCAGGGTCAGCATGTTGTATAGGTCTTCATTGGTTCCGAAGGTGGAGTACTCTACTTTTACTTTCCTGCCATAGGTCTCCTCATACCAGGCTTCAAAATCCTCGATCATGGAATTTTCACCGATGATATCGCCGGATTCCAGGTCTATGGTCTCTTCTTCATCCCAGTCTCCCAGGTCGATATACTCTTCCCAGTTGCTGACCCGCAGGACGATGGTATCATCCTCTTCCGCGGACGCTTCTTCTGCTGTGGTATCCTGCGCCTGTACCGAAGCAGGTTTCACAGTCAGCAAAGCTGCAGGGACCGCCAGACAGGCCGCAAGGAACAGGGAACAGGCTCTTCTTACATTTTTCCTCATACCTGGCTCCTCTCCGCTTCACTGCCGGAAGCCCGGAAATTGGCGGCCGCGACGATCAGGAGCACGATCAGGAAAATGACCGCGGAAAGGGCCCACAGGGCCGTCTTGATCTCCGTCCGGGCGCCTTTTGTGGCGTTGACGACGTAGGTACTGATCGTGTCAAATGTGGCCGGTTTGGTATAGGTGGCGATAAAATAATCATCCAGTGACAGGGTGACCGCCAGACAGAAACCGGAAAAAACGCCGGAAGAAATCTGAGGAAAAACGATCTTACGCAGGGCCGTAGCCGGAGAGGCGCCCAGATCCAGGGCGGCTTCATAAATTCTGGGATCCATCTGCTTGAGTTTGGGAACGACAGACAGAAATACAAACGGCGCGCAAAGGGTCACGTGGCCCGCCAGCAGGGGGATAAAGGTATCTTTTGTGATCCCCAGTACGACGACCAGCAGGATACAGGCTGAAAAGCCGGTCACGACATCCGCGTTGACGACCGGGATCTGGTTCACCGCGGTGATGACACTGTTGGAAACTTTACCGGAATAGAAAGATCCTACAGCGCCCAGTGTGCCCAGGACCGTAGCCAGCAGGGCCGCGCCAAGGGCCAGCGTTATAGTTCCAAAGATCATGTCCCTGAGCTCAGGCGTTGTGAACAGGGTCACATAGTTATGCAGGGAGAATCCCCTGATGGCGCCGATCGTAGTAGCGTCTGTAAAGCTGTAGACCGTCAGGATCAGTATAGGCGCGTACAGAAAGATCAGGACCAGGGTAATAAACACGGTTTTGCATACATTTTTCACAGCATGGCACCCCCTATTCCTTTGGAGTCTTCCTCTGTGTAGCTTTCTGTCACAAGTGTGAACAGACAGATGATGGCCAGCAGGATCAGGGCAATCATGGAACCGCCGTGCCAGTTGTAGGCCGCGAAGTAGGATCCGATCAGGCTGCCCATGATATAGGTACTGTTATAGAGCATATCCAGGACCACGTAGTTGGTCATGGAAGGCAGGAATACCATGGAGATCCCGCTGATAATGCCGGGTACGGACAGGGGCAGGGTCACTCTGAAAAAGGCCTGCGTCTCATCCGCGCCCAGATCCTTGGCGGCTTCAATCAGCGAGGGATCCAGCTTGGACAGTGTATTGTAAATGGGCAGGATCATGAAAGGCAGAAAGTCATAGGTCATGCCGAGTACGGCGTTAAAAAAAGGATACATGGCCAGATTTCCTTCGATCATGGTCAGGATCTCTTTCAGGGCCGTGATCCGAAGGGAAAAATTGATCCACATGGGCAGGATAAAGATCATCAGCAGGACTGATTTATGCCGGAAACCGCTGTTGGCCAGGATATAAGCGGTCGGATAGGCGATCAGCAGACACACCAGGGTACAGACAAAAGCGATGGCAAAGCTGTAGCACAGGGTGCCCAGTGTATTGGGGTCCGTAAAGAAACCGGTCAGGTTGCGCATGGTGGGCTGGCCGGACCCGTTGGTAAAAGCGTAGTAGATCAGTACGAACAGCGGCGCAACTACAAATACCGCCAGAAACAGAACATAGGGAATACGCAGACTTTTTCTGGTCAGACCGAAAACAGGCATACCCTCTCCTCCTCTATTCTAAATCAAAAGTCATTTTTTCAGCTGGAAGGTCATTTTTTCCACCGGCATAATAAGGCCTACATGGTCATCCATGTTCCATAAATATTCATCGTCCACGATGAAATCCTGTTCCAGGTCGGTATGGATGACATAGCTGTAATGGTCGCCCTTGTAGATCAGGTTACGGATATTTCCTTCCACCAGGCCTTCTTCCACATGGTCTGTCATGATAATGTCCTGGGGCTGGATTGACACCAGGATGCGGGTCTTTCTGGGATCGATGGCGTCTCCGCTGCCGTCCAGAAGAGTACCGTCTTCCGTACGCCGGCTGCCTTTGATAATTTTCGTCAGGCTGGTATCCAGAAGCTTATCATTATATTCCAGGCGGAAATCGCTGTTGATCTCGGCTGTGAAATAGTTGGTATGGTTCTCCGCGATCATGACATGGATGTTGTCAGGCTCCACCCGCATGCCTACTGTGTCACCGGGCCTGGCGCTGTGGACGGAACGGACCACCATTTCGTTCTTGCCGGATTCAATGGTGATCTCATAATGCATGCCCTTGAAAATAACGGAACTGACAATGCCCCGGATCGTGCCCTCTTCGGGCGGGGTGATCTCTACATCCTCCGGCCGGACGACAGCCGTGATGTGGGTTCCTTCATCAATATCGTCAACACATTCGAACTCGCCGCCGCAGAAACGGGCCCGGAGTTTACCGGTCATAATACCGTTGAAGATGTTGCTTTCTCCGATAAAGTCGGCGACAAAGGCGTTTTTGGGCTCGTTGTAGATATCCTCCGGGGTGCCCAGCTGCTGGATCCTGCCCTCGGACATGACCACGATCCGGTCAGACATGGTCAGGGCTTCTTCCTGGTCGTGGGTAACATAAATGAAGGTAATGCCCAGTTCGTCATGCATCTGTTTCAGCTCCAGCTGCATTTCCTTGCGCATCTTCAGATCCAGGGCGCCCAGGGGCTCATCCAGCAGCAGGATCTCCGGTTCATTGACCAGGGCGCGGGCTATGGCGATCCGCTGCTGCTGTCCGCCGGACAGGGTCTGCACAGATCTTCCTTCAAAGCCTTCCAGGTCGACCAGGTCCAGGACCTTTTTGACTTTCTTTTTGATGACATCTTCTTTTGTCTTCTTCTGCCGCAGGCCGAAAGCGATGTTCTCATAGATATTCATATGGGGAAACAGGGCATATCTCTGGAAGACTGTATTAATGGGCCTCTGATAAGGAGGCAGCTTTGTGATATCCCTGCCGTTCAGGAGGATCTGTCCTTCCGTGGGCAGATCAAAGCCGGCGATCATGCGCAGGGTCGTAGTCTTTCCGCAGCCGGAAGGCCCCAGGAAAGTCACGAATTCGCCTTTTTTGACTTCCAGATTAAAATCGGAAACAGCCAGAAAGCCGTCCTCGAATTTTTTGGTCAGATGTTTTAATTCGATGATGTTTTCGTTTGTCGTCATTAGCGTTACCTCAAGACCGGATCCGGAGGACCCGTCGACAGGGCACCGGCATGGATACTGCGGCCGACGCGTTAATGGGGATGTATTGCTGTATCATACGGCAGCCGGACCGTGCATGATGCACAGGCTGCGGCTGCGGGCGGATCAGAAAGTAGGGGGCGTGCTGACCCAGAGAAAACGGGCAGGGGAAGCGGACGCGTTTTCAATAAAGTGATAATGATCCGAAGAGTAATAAAAACTCTCGCCTTTTTTCACCGTATACTGGCGGTCATCCAGATGCAGGCGGATCCGGCCCTGGAGTACATAGCCGAATTCCTCCCCTTCATGGGGTTTATGCTCAAAGAGTTTCTGGCGGGGCTTCAGGTCTACCAGCAGAGGTTCCATCTGGTTCTTCTGGGCGGTCGGCACGATCCACTGGATACTGTTGCCGGCTTCATCGATCTTTTCAAAAAAACCCTCGTTGGAGAAAACGACCTGCTCAGGTTCTGCTTCCTCAAAAAAAGCGGAGGCAGTGGTCCCCAGGCATTCGATCAGATCCAGCAGGGTCACGACCGAGGGCGTGACCAGGCCGTTCTCCAGCTGGGATATGTAACCTTTGGTCAGTTCCGTACGGTCAGCCAGCTCCTGCTGGGTCAGCCCGTTCATGTTCCGGAGCTCCCGGATTCTTTTTCCAATATTCTTCGTGATCTGTTCAGCTTCCATAAGATCTCCGTTTACAAAAATTTAAGAAAAAATCAGATATAATAAACTTTAGATTTGTTTTTACTAAACTCACCCTATACGATTATAGTATTATTAAACAAAAAGTCAATTATTAATTTACTTATCTGCGCTTGCCGGAAACGGCATGTAATTGTAAATAATAAGCCTGATAATCTGATAATTTGGATACGGCATCAAGGACAGGGACCGGATTTATAAGATGAAACATAAAAAGACCCGGCCCGTATGAACGGACCAGGTCTCTTACGTTGTGTGCATGAAGAAAAACTTGTTATTCCTGATTCTCTGATTTAGATTTTGTCACCTCTTCAAGAATATGTTTTCTCATATATTCAGGTTCCTGTCTTTATATCAAGAATATTATAAATTACTGAGATAATGAATCATTCTTCTTTTTCCTCCGCAGCAGGCGTCCAGAAAGCAATGATGACCTTCGTGCGATCCGGTTTTCCGGCGCTGGAATAGGTGCAGAAGCCGCCCTCGTTCTGACGCCAGATGGAATCACCGTTCTCATCCACGACGTCATCCCCTTCGTTGGTGCCTTCCACGATCCGGACACAGGAATACTCCTGAATGGTCTGGTCGGTATTGAGGATATACGCGAAAGCGTCGTCCTGCAGGCCGGTCAGGTCAAATCCCTGGCTCTTTCTGTCCGCCACGACAGGTTCATGGTCCCGGCGTTCTTTCACGACAAGGGCACTGTCTTCCGCGTCGGTGATCGGCTGGTAGTTCTTTCTGGAGCGGGCCAGATACATGCCCACGTTGATCTTACAGCTGTGGATGTAGAGCCTGCCGTAATCTCCTGTCTCCGTTTCCGGGCGGATGACAAGGCCGTCCCGGCAGACATAGAACTCCTCTCTCCAGCCGGGCTGCACGGTACCGTCTTCCTCCGTGAAGAACTCTTCATCGTCAACTGTGAACAGGCCGGTCTTCATCTCACCGGTCTCATCAAAATAGCGGAGGCCCCCATCCACTGTCATCCAGCCGGTCGCCGCAGTTCCGTCTTCCTGATAATATTTATTGTTGTGCCAGCCGGTCTGAACCACGCCCTGTTCATCCATCAGGTAATATTTGCCTTCGTATTCCTGCTCACCGGTCAGCATCTCACCGCCGATGGGCGAGAGCAGATACGTCTTCCCGTCTTCTTCATAGAGGCCCATCTGCATGACGCCTTCATCACTGAAGCGGTATTTTTGGCCGAATATGGTCTGCCAGCCGGTGACCATGGTCCCCTTTTTGGACAGATAATAGATTTGTCCGTCATATTTCAGCCAGCCCTTCTGCATGATCCCTTCGTCGCCGAAATAATAAATCTCACCGTCGATCGTCTGCCAGCCCAGTACGGACCTTCCATAGGTATCAAAATATCTTTTTCCGACCCAGCCGGTCTGCATGATGCCCTTTTTATCAAAATAATAGTTATGACCGTCTATATTGACCAGGCCCACGGAGGGATTGGCGTTCTCATCTGTATAGGAATACTGACCGTCACGGACGACCCATGTGCAGCGCAGGAATTTGCCGTGGTCTATGAACATCCGGTAACGGGTTCCCGGAATGCCCAGCCAGCCTGTATAAAATGCCGCGAAATAAATGATGATGGCGGCAATCGCCAGTACGGTGCCGATCTGCGCTTTCCGGTTCTCTTTCAGCAGCCTGACCAGCCTGCCCCATCCTTCTTTGATCTTCTCTTTCATTCTACATCTACACCCTTATCGATATATTCTGTCGGGATACATCTGAAATGTACGATGTCTCTCGGATGACTGGGAGCGTCATTTATGATAACGCCTCTGCCCGCACAGCATTCCACAACCTGGCCGTTGCCGATATACATGGCCACATGGCTGTTCTGGGATTTGGTCCCTGTGCCTGTACAGATGATATCCCCCGGTACGGCATTGCTGATATCGTTGTCGATATTGTAAGCACCGGGATAGCAGGAAGGACTGTTGCCCCATTCATAAGAATGCACAAAGTCATCGACCAGGCCGAAGCGGTAAAGAACATGATAAACGAACCAGCTGCAGTCTGTCGCGCCGCCGCTGTGCAGTTCCTCGAATCTGCGGCCGTTGGGATCCGTGTTGTTCTGACTGGACGCGTAATCAATTATGCCGACCCACTGTTTGGCGTAATCCAGCATTTCCTCCACGTCGTCCGGCGTCCATTCTGTATCCACATCATAAGGATATTCCCTGTGTTCCGCTTTCGCTGTGACCGGGCTGCCGATGACGCCCAGAAGTGTCAGCACGCATGCACAGAATAAGGAGATGATTCTTTTCTGCATATGTTTCTTCATTTTTTCCTCCCTCTGCCGGCTGTGGCAAAACCGGCTTTCTATATAAAAATACCACTAAGCATGACGTATAACCATAGTTTTTTTATAACTTACATGACCGGCCGGCAGCCCTCCGGCTGCTTTTGGCGAAAAAGAAAGCACCTGACGCGGATGTGATCAGGTGCCTTCAATATAACATATTTTTGACGGTCAGATCTCATTAACAGAGATAACGCCCTGGATATCATCGATCTTATTGATCAGGGCCGTATGATCCGTCTTCTTGTAAGTACGGACTGTCAGTACGGCGGTGTAGGCGGTTTCATTTCCGTCGTTTTCAGACTCGATCTGCAGATTCCGGATCCGCATACGATGATCCTTAATATAACGCATGGCGTTGTCCAGGGCATCGGTATTTCCATAATGGATGACCAGACGGAAGTCCGGCAGGTGCTGTACTTTGCCGATCCGGCCGAACAGACTGGTCTCGGCGGCTATGACCAGGAAGCCGGCCAGGATGCCGCCTTCGAAAAAACCGGCGCCGATGGCGATTCCCACAATACCGGCTGTCCACATACCCGCCGCGGTCGTCAGGCCCTGGATGGTGGATTTTTTGGTCACAAAAATGGTTCCGGCACCCAGGAAGCCCAGACCGGTAATGATCTGTGCCGGCAGTCTCGTGGGATCGGTCGCAATATGCTGGTAGATATACAGATCGATCGCGGTCATGGCGGTCACGCAGCCTGCTATACAGACAAGCATATGCGTACGGAATCCCGCTGCTCTGTTTCTGTAGGAACGTTCGATTCCCAGGATCATGCCCATGATACTGGCCAGGAACAGACGCAGGATAATAGAATGAAGGGACAGATCCCTTAAAGCATCAAATATGTGCAGCATGGCAACCTCCTCTGCATTCAGCTGATAATCTCTTCCACCGCGTAAACGCAATCCTGTCTGGCGATTGCGGAGAGCATTTCGGAATGGGACGCTCTTTCACGGGAAAGCTTGACATGATAGACGGCCGCGAACTTATTGTCATCCGCGGTCGTGCCTTCCAGTTCCATATCAAGGATGGAGGCGCCGCGCTGGAGAATCGTATCGGATATTTTTCCGATATCCTGGGCCCTGTTTACCTCCACATAGATCACCAGATTCCTGGTACGGCGTTTGAAGGAGATCTCCACCGGAAAGAGGAATGTCAGGATGAACAGCAGCAGGAGAAAGACACAGATGACCAGAGAATAGTATCCTGCGCCCGCGGCAATGCCCATACATACCGTTGTCAGCAGGCCGGCTGCCGTAGTCAGGCCTTCCACCTTCTGATGGGGATTTCTGAGGATGGTACCGGAAGCCAGAAAGCCGATTCCGGTGACGGCCTGGGCGGCGAAACGTACGCCGTCAAACTTTTCCCCGACCTCCGCGATGGCAGCGGTCCAGATTTCATTCCCGTGCATCATCTCGTGATAGTAAAGGGACATGAGGACGGTCATACAGCCTCCGATGGCGACCAGCATGTAGGTACGGAAACCGGCCGCCTTGCGCCTCCGGGAACGGCCGTAGCCTATTATGCCTCCGCAGACCATAGCCAGTACCAGCCGGAGCAGGACGACCGGAAATGTAAATTCATAGAGCTTATCCAAAACAAGACCTCCGGATTTCACGAAAACTTTAAAGAAAAAGTTAAATGTAGGAAAACTTCTGCTTCAATTTTACATGAAATTAATGGTCCATATGTAAAATATATGTAAAATATTAAATCTAAGTCCTGTTTTTGAGTATCTTATCTTATCTTTTTTACTTATATGTAAAAAATTCCGATCAAATGCTTAAGTACATTTAATAAATGGTATGAAATCTGTCTTTTTCTGTTTTCAATGATAGCGGTCCATGATTTCATCGATCACATGTCCGACGCATTTACGGACAACCCCTTCCGCAAAAGGATTGGGAATACCTGCCAGGGAAAGCAGGTCAAAATAGCCCGTTGTGCCGCCGGCCCTGCAGAGGGTCAGGTAATCCCGCCAGGCCTGGCCGCGGTCTGTTTTCATGAGACCGTACAGGTGGAAGGCTCCCATCTGGGCCAGCGCATAGTCGATATAGTAGAAGGGATACATGAAGGGATGATCAAAGACCCAGAGGGTATGTGGTATCTGTGGAATCTATAGCAGACCTCTGCTCACGAGGATGATCAGCATTATGAGGGCGCCCCCGGCGAAACCGCCGGCATGGGAGACCATATTGATATTTCTGGCTGAAAATCCATAAGCCAGATTGATGACCAGCGTGATCATAATGCTCCGCAGCGAAAAGCCGTATCCGGCGACTGCCAGGACCAGACACGCCCCGAGAAGACCGAAGATACATCCGGAAGCGCCTGCCGACATGTTGTTCTTACCTGTCCGCTGATCAAAGGCCATGGTGGCCAGGTTGCCGGCCAGGCCGGCAGCCAGATATACAGCCAGATAAATAAAGGGGCCGCACACATAATCTACCGCAGGCCCGATCACCGAAAGCGCGTACATGTTGAATAACAGATGATATACGCCAAAATGCAGGAACATCGCCGTAAATAAGCGGTAAAACTGTCCCTGTCTGATATAAGGCGGATACATCACGCCATATTTCAGAGCAACGTCTCTCTTCGTACTGCCGCCGTCCTTTGTCTCCAGAAGGAAGACTGCGACATTGATCAGTATCAGTATTGTCGTGATCCTGCTCTGCAAAAAATCCATTACGCTCTCCTTTATTCCATTACTCTCGTATTTCCATTTTTTGTTACGGGAATCCGTTTCCCGGGAATCCCGCCCGTATTCACACCCGCGTGCCCCGGGAATCATGCCGGGATGTTACAGGAACCGTTTTCCTCTTTCATTATAGCAGTATGATCTGTGCCGCCAATAGAAGGTGATCCGTGAGATTCATTATATCAAACACCAAAAGATACAGCGTCTGTAATCCCCCTGGAACGTAAAATCAAAAAAACATGCTGACATTTCAACATATT
>ODAI013546440.1_pt1 | contig 11032 bp, 4 predicted proteins | sample 1539321 | NCBI WGS metagenome assembly ODAI01 (sample SAMN02144231, study PRJEB22623) | gut metagenome | biome: sheep rumen | host: Ovis aries | place: New Zealand | reverse complement strand
TACTGGGCAAGGACATAAGCATAGCCCTTGGGATCAAAGATCAGATTGCCCTGGGTATCGTACTTTTTGGTCCAGATGACATTTCCGGCATCGTCGTAAGCCTTCTCCGCGATGGCGGCACCTCCCACCATGACCAGAGCCTGGTTATTGTCATACCACTCCGTGCGGATTTCCTGTCCCTTTTCATCGTACTGATGCGTCACAATGGCATAGCCCTTGTCGGCTGCCATGACAGGATTCCCGGCGGCGTCCACGAAACGCTCAACGCTGACACGGCCGTTGTCATCAAAGACCTTCTGGACCGTACTGTAACCGCCCTCCGTAGCCATGGGATTGCCGGAGGCATCCAGATAAGTCGTACCTGTCTGGACCCCGTTGGCGTCAAAGGTCTTGGCCACACCTGCATAACCCAGGCTCTCCACGACCATCATTTCTCCATCGCCGTTCAGGTAGCTCTCTCTGGTGCAGTGCCCGGCCTCATCGTACTCATAGCGGACACCATAGCAGCCCTTGGCGGCAAGCGCAGGATTATGCTCACCGTCAAAGAACATCTCCAGCAGCTTGTTTCCCTTTTCATTATAGGTATTTTCCACAGAAGCATATCCCGTACTCCCGGAGATCACGGGTTTCCCGTCTTTGCCGAAGTAGGCTTCCGTGAGGACCTTCTTGCTGTCATTATAGGTGCGGTCGATCCGGGCAGCCCCGTCGCTGTTGGCCTTTGGCTTCTTTTTTTTGTCAAAATAGGCTTCCGAGGCCACGTTGCCGGCACCGTCGTACTTCCTGGTCACCATGGCATAGCCCTTGGAGCAGTCGGTCATCTTATCTTTGCTGTCGTAATAAGATTCCTCGATCACCCGCTTTTCGTCATCGTATTTGTCGCTGACAGTGACATAGTCATCCTTCTCATAGGCAGGCCTGGATTTCGTGTCAAAAAAGGACCGGCGGCTGACATTTCCGTTTGCGTCATATTCCTTCCTTACGATGCAGCAGCCGAGCTGCTCATTGATGACCTTCTTGTCCGAGGGATCGTGGTATTCCTCCTCAATTACCTGATGGAGTTCGTTATATTTTTTGAGGACAATGGCGACGCCGGAGCTGTTCTCCGAAATCTTGCCGTCCGTCCCGTAATAAGCTGTCCTGGTCTCGTCACCGTTCTCATCATAGGCATGGTCCGCGCCGGCATACCCCTTCTTGGAGACGATCAGGCTGCCGTCTGTTCCGTAATACCGGTCCGTCAGGACATGCTTGTCGGCATCATAGGTATATTCCGCCCTGTGGAATCCATCCGGTCCCAGGATCTCGCGGACATCCGTGTCAAAATAACTCTCGCTGGCGACATTGCCCGCATCATCATAAGTATAGCGCATCCTGGCATAATCCTGGCCGGCCTTGACGACGATTCCTCCCCGGTCGTCATAATAAGTCTCGACCAGCTTCTTGCCTTTTTCGTCATAAGTCATGGAAACACTGGAATAGCCCAGGCTCTCGACCATCACGGGCTTGTCTTTCTGATCATAGTAGGAGACTTCGATGTTGTTTCCTGCCGAATCATACTTCTTGCGGACGATGGCATAGCCATCCTCACACAGGACAAGCTTTCCGTCGGCAGCCATAAAGCGCTCCTCCACGACATGGCGCATGTTGTCCATGACATCGACAATCTGTGTATAGTCCTTGCCCGATCCGGGTCCCGGCGCCTCCTGGGCGATCAAAGCCGTAAAGCCCCGGTTAGCATCCTCCGGGCTCGCCGACTCGGTCACGATCATGCTGTCTTCCGGCGAAGGCTCCGGAGCGGTCTCCCTCCCGATGAGAAAACCGCCTATGAGAGCAGCTGCCGAAACCATCAATATTCCCATCAAATAGTAAAATGTCTTCTCATCCCTCATTTTTGCCGACTCCGTCCTGTAAATAAATAATCCAATCCAAGAACTAATCCAAAAAGCCGATCCAAAATCTAATCAAAAAACCGATCAAAAAAACTAATTAAAAAACTAATCAAAAAAACTGTCTTCGATATTTCTTCCCGGCTTCTTCTAAAATTTTTATTTTATTATACTTCTTCCGCAAAGATTCAGCCGCAGAAATCGCTCCTGCCTTAAAGCCCCAGAAGACGAGCCGTCGAAGCGTCAATCCGGTCCAGGTATTCCTGCCCCGCTGACCCGGCAATTGCCGACCTTCCCCCGGCCAGGTTGGGACGGCGGGAGGTCATATTGTGGCAGTCGCTGCCCATGTGAAGGGTGTCAGGATGCTTCTTCAAAAAGTCAATACAGAACTGCCACTTGCGGTCCGGGCGCAGAAATCGTCCCTTGTTTACAAAGCTGCCGGCGTTGATCTGAGAGTGCAGGGGCAGATCCATGACCCGGTTCCAGACACCTTTGTCCCTCTGAAAATGGACATAGCGCTCGATGTGGGCCAGGACGATCATGAGCTTCTGCCGATCGATCAGATCCTCCACATCTCTCAAAACCTCTTCCGTCCACTGCTCGAAGGGCATCTCCAGAAGGAGCACATTGGTCTCCCCGATGCAGAGCCTGGGGATCTCCGCCGCCCGTCCGATTCCGGAAAAATAATAGACCTCCGCTCCTGCTATGATCTCCGGAAGCGGCCGGTCCGCCTCCCGGCGGATGCGGTTGGTCTTGTCCAGTGCCTCTTTGCGGCGTCCCAGGAATCCAATCACAGACATTTGGGAAGCATAAAAATGAGGAGTAGCTGCTATAATGGCTACTCCCTGCTGCTGCTCTTCAAAAAGCATGTCTTCTGTCATGCTCTCATTCTGACTGCCGTCATCGATTCCCGGTAAAATGTGTGTGTGAAAATCGACTATATTCATAAATCTGTGTATCCTCTTCTTTTTTGCAGAAGAGATGTCATCGGGACGGTTGTGCTGCCGTCCCGGTGACATCTTGATTACGGACCTGTCAGAAGACTTCCGTCCGTATCGTAATAATTCTCTCCAACCTTGTTGCCAAGCTGGTCATAAGTTATGGAAACACTCGAATATCCCAGTTCCCGCACGAATACAGGATTGTTATTGTCGTCATAATAGGATGTCCGTGTCAGATTCCCATTGGCATCATACTGATTGCGCAGGATAGCGTATCCCTTTTCGTTCATGACGACTGTGCCGTCCTGAGCGACATACCTCTCTTCAATGACACGCTGCATGCTGTCCAGATAGACAAGGACCCTGGCATAGTTGCTGCCGGCTGCTCCTGTCCCCTGAGGAAGGGCATTGGGGTCTGCGGCAGGTGCAGCAGGCGCATCCTGAGCCGCTGTCTCAGATACCTGAGCAGGCGCCGAAGGAAATACCGCCTGACTGATCATAAGACCTGACAGGAATACCGCGCCCGCAAGGCAGGCCATGCCGATCGCGAAATCCCTTTTCTGCTGTCTTCTTCTCCTGTATCTTCGCGAAGCAGAAAGACCGTTGCTGTAGTATGCCGCCGGCCTTCTTCCGGAATGCCCCGACTCATAAGCCGGCCTCTGTTGAGAAGCAGAACGGCCATTGTCTCTCACTGCCGGTCTTAACTCCAGCATCGTCGGGCCTGAACGGCCGGAGCCCCGTACCTGCCTGATCTCCCACGCCGGCTGTGCGGGGGAATCATCCGTTTCGGCAGCGTATGCAGACTCTGCGGCGGAAACCGCTTCCGCGGCTGCAGGTCCGGACGTGACTGCGGGTCCGGATACAGATGCAGGCTCTGCGGCGGAAACCGCTTCCGCGGATGCAGGCCCGGATGTGACTGCAGATTCGGATGCAGACAAAGATTCTGCGGCGGAAACCGCTTCCGCGTCTGCGGGTCCGGACGTTACTGCAGATTCGGATGTAACTTCAGGTTCAGTGAAGGCAGCCGCAGATACCGATTCAGGCTCTGCAGAGATAATCACGTCGGTTCCTGCCTGCCCGGCTGCAGGTCCGGACGTGACTGTAGGTTCGGATGCAACTTCAGGTTCAGTGAAGGCAGCCGCATTCGCGGCCATGGATTCGGATACAGATTCTGTGGAGGAAACCACTTTCGCTGCTGCAAATGCAGGGTCTGAGGAAGAGACCACTTCCACTGCCGGGGATCCAAAACCGGATCCGGCTGCAGGTTCTGCATAATCAGCAGATTTCACAGGCTGCGCTTCAGGATAAGGCAGGCTCCAGGATTCACTCTCGCCTTGCCGCATGGGAAGGGGTGTATGTTCATATACAGGTACTGCCTGCTTTTCAGCTGTCCGGGCAGGATTGGTATATGTCCAGGAGCTGATATACTCTTCCTTCCGCCTCTTTCTCATCGGAAGCCCCGGTATTCGGAACCGGGTCACCACATCGCTGTCATCGCGTTTTTCCAGCCCCTCGACCGTGCCCTCAGGAATCACAGTCATGGGCATAATGCCAAATTCTTTCTCAATATCTTCAGAGGTCCGGATCGTATCATCCATGAGAAAGATCACAGTCAGCACACCCATCACCGCGAAGAGGGCCGCCATCGTACCGGCAGCCACATTTCGGCTCATAGAAGGATAGCTCTTGTTCTTCGGCAGAATCGCTTCCTCGACAATGGTAGGGGCAGGGGCACTCATTACTTTCGGAAGATGCACCCTGGATATTCTCGCCATTTCGTTGGCTATATCCATGGCTTCCCGCGGGTCAGTACTCGTCACTGAAATCTTGACGATTCTGGTATTGGGCACCACGCTCAGGGAGATCATCCCGACCAGATTATCATAGGTATAATCAAGCCCCAGGGAATCAATGACCCCTTCGACGACCGGCCTGGTTTTCATGAGTTCCACATAGTCATTGGAAAGCGAAGTACCTATATCAAGATCCGACAGGTTGATGACAGAAGAAGACGAGGCGGAAACCATATACATACGTGAAACAGCAGTGTATTTGTCCGCAATGCAGAAATGGGTGATAAGACCTGAAAGCAGGGCACCACAAAGAGCCGCAGCAATCAGCAGCGGCAGTCTACCCATATAAAAGATCAGCAATTCGAACAGATCAATCTCCTGCTGATCCGATGTATTGCCGTACAAAGTCTTACGTCCCATATTAGTATCTGTAAAAAGTTTTATTCCATGATTACAGGATCAGTCGCAAATCCTAATCTTTAAAGTCAGTGTTCCTATTATTTCACATTTGAATCGCATATGCAATCCCGAAATAAAAGGAATCTGAAGGAGACAAGGGACGCCGGAGAAGGGGACGGTTCTTTTGTTACCGTCCCCATGTTTATTCTTTATTAGATTATTTGATGTACGAGAAATTACCCCGGCAGGTATCTCTACCTCTCTCTCACTCTACCTCCGAAGTGATGTTTCCTAAATCCTAATCTTCTATGGGACCCTGATCATCTATGGGTAAAGCTACAGTCCCACCCCAGAATCTCTGCCGTGTTTTTATCGTGTTCCTGTCGTGTTCCTGTAAAACATCATGCAAAAGACAAGACATCTGACGGTATGTTATTATAGGTGTAACAACGGTTTTCATGAGCCCGGTTGACTATTTACAGACAACTATTTTTGAAAAAAGGGAGGTCAAAGCCACTATTATGAAGAGGAAAACATTCGCGTATTTATTTCTGCTGTTTTTTTTCATTATCGTTTTGCCCGGCATATCTATTATGAGTTCATGCCATGCTTATGCTTCTCTGACAGTTGTTGAGGTTGACATTGAGGATGAGGAAGAAACAAGTAGTTCAGGACAGACAGGAGACATAAAATACGGTATTTCCTCCAGCAACTTTCTTAATGGAGGATATTTCGCTTTTCATGAGAACGACTGTTATTATGTGCGCGGTGGCTCTCTCTATAAAGGGAATGGGATAGAATTCGATGATAGTGTAAAGATCCAGAGTGAAGTCTTTGGCGGATTAAATATTGTTGATGATACGATCTTCTATTATTCCAGGGATGAAATACGACAATGTTCATTGGACGGTACGTCTGACAAACTGCTCCTGAAGGTTCCTGATATAGCGGATAAACCGTCTTGCCTGTATGTCATGGGAAACTGGATTTATTTTTCCACAAATTCGGACAAAATCTGCCGCGTATCCGTTTACAACTTGTCAGAGATACAAATCCTGGCAAAGGATGTTTATTTGCCGGGGCTTTGTCCTATAGACGGTCATTTGTATTATGTTCAGAAAAATGGCGTCACAAAAATGGATCCTGATGGGAAAAACAAAGAAATAGTATTTGAAAGTGCCCTTCCCATCACCACGGATGGAGAGTACATTTTTCAATATAGCGGGAAAAAAATCATACGTTACACCCCGGATGGTGAAAGTGTTGTATTATTCGAGCTCAGTCCGAAATTAGTGGACTACAACATCAAACGGATTAATTGCTGTGACGGCTGGGTGTATTTCATCATAGGGATGAAAGACGGGACATCTAATCTTGGCAGAGTTAAAACTGAAGGAAGAGAGGCAGATGATTACGGAATGATAGCTCTTAGTGGTCGTACAGTTCTGAGTCTTGCCACAAACAGCGGATTCGACCGCGTTTGCACATATTCTATTATGAAAGAAGAAGATGGAACAATCGCGGAACTGATCAGAAGTACAAAAATAGACAGGTAAAGATAGACAGATAAACAGGAAATACTGGTCAAATCACAAAACCGGTCACGGCACCTGAATAGTGCAAGAAGTACTTACAGAATCGTGTCAACAGAGTCGTGTCAATAGAAAGGACCGAATTATGCCGAATTCTTCTGAAACCGTAAAAAGCTACACATATGTTGCTTTTATAAGCTACAAATCCGAAGACGCAAAATATGCTAAACGGCTGAAAAGAGATCTCCATTCCTATCGTCTTCCGGCAAAAACGAGAAAAGCCAATAAAGGAATCAATCTGCATTGCAAACCAGTCTTTTTGGATAAGACAAATCTGACTCCCGGGCTTTTGGATGAAGAACTTCGAAGCGAGGTACAGGACTCAAAATACCTGATTGTTATATGCTCGCGCAACGCGAAGGCTCATTCAAAGCATTTAGATGATGAGCTCCGTTTCTTTTTGGAAGGAGGGGGTGACAGAAGCCGTATCATTCCGTTTATTATTGATAAGTCAGATCACACCGTGGAAGAATGCTTTCCCAAAGGACTGGCAGACTTATGTAAAGAAGAAGATATTGTCGGCGCTAATATCCACGATGCCGGATGGAGAACTGCTCTTCTGAAGGTTATTGCCTCCATATTGGGAATTAAGAGGGTTGAACTGGAAGCAGACGACTATAGAAGAAGGCGGTTCTATCGTTTCATGACTGCTGCGCTTTGTGTTGCTGCGTTAATAGGCGGTTTTTTCTGCTGGGATTACTTCAGAACAAAAACGAAATATTATATTGATTATACTGAAAAAAGCGGCATTCCGACAGGAATCGGTGAGCTGGATCAAGACGATATTAAATCCATGTATGCCCACTATACTATCATTGAGAGCTGCAGAAAAGTCAGGGAATTGAGACGGGAGAATTCTTCCGGGAGCCTTATGGAGCCGGAAGATGACGCGCATATTATCAGCGCAGCGAAAATTCATTTTGAATACAATAAAAATAATCTGGTCAAAACAACGTTCTATAACAGCAATGAAAAGTTTCTTTATACACTGCATTATAAAAACCGAAGCACTGCGGATCTCGAAGGAATTTCCGAAAGCGGTGCGAATATTTCCCAACCAATTTCTTTCTCCGTCCAATCCACACAGGGCGATTCCGGCAAAACCGGCAGTAATGTCATGCGTTACTGCTATTTTTATGACGATAACGATTATGTGCAGGAAATACATTATGCCTTGAATACATGGAACGAGACAGGGACAGATACTGAGGGTATCAGCGGACTACGCTTTCAGCGGGATGATCTGGGAAGAGTCACAAAGATGGAGTATCTGACCCATACAGGAAGTGGTTCAGCCGATAGTACAGAAGGCTATAATGTAATCGGAAAGCGGAATGGAATTGCCGGTATCGAATTTATATATGACGGATATCACAATACAAAGGAAATCTACATTGATGCAAACGGAAACAAAACACTCTGTGAATACGGTTACTCTTCCTGTGAAAATGAATACAATGAGACGGGAAATCTGGTCAAAGTAAACTATTGCGGGACTGATGGGAAGCTGACACTGCACACAGAGTATGGGTATGCTGCTTCAGGGGCTGAGTACAATGACCGCGGATACCGTATCAAAATAACAAATTATGATAAAGACTATAAGCCTGCTCAGGATCCGGATGGAATTGCGATTGTTGAGTCCGAGTATGACGACAACGGGAACTGCACCTCATCCCTCTTTTTAGGAACAGATGGGAAGCCCGTACTCAGCAGATACGGAACGACGATGAAAGACGAATATGATGACAGAAATAACCTGATCAAAAGATGCTATGTGGGGCCGGATGGAAAGCCCTTCATTCTGGAAACAGGATATACCGGATGGGAGAGCGAGTTTGATGAACAAGGTAATCAAATTAAACTCACTTTTTTAGGAACAGACTGGGAACCCACATATGAGTCTTCCGGAATTACAACCGTAAAATGGGAATACGACAGCAACGGAGATGTTAAGAAAACCAGTTATTTCGGGGCGAATGATGAGCTGATATTATCTTCAGACGGCTATGCAGGATATACAAATGAATACGATAAACAAAGGAACCTGATCAAGTGCAGTTATTTCGGAATTAATAACGAATCTGTTTTATGTACGGGCGGCTATGCCGGATGGAAAAGCGTGTACGATGCCGGCAATGAAGTCCGAGTCGAGTTTTTTGGAACAGATAACAAACCGGTTTTACTTGATTACGGTTATGCCGGCTGGGAATGCGATTATGATCAAAAGGGGAATCCGGTAAAAGTCAACTATTTTGGAGTAAATAATGAAGCGGTTCTGGGTAGGGACGGCTATGCCGGATGGACCAGTAAGTATGACGAAAAAGGAAACTTACTGTCTGTACGTTATTTTGGCAGAAAAAACGCCCCGATTGAGAACAATGATGGTTATGCCGGCTGGGATGCTGAATTTGACGAGAGAGGGAATCAAATCAGGGTAACTCATCTTGGATTAGATGAAAAGCCGATCATGATAAAAGAAGGGTATTCCATTATAGGAAAAAAATACGATGAAAGGAACAACCAAACCAGTTGCAGCTATTTCGGAATTGATGGAAAGCCTGTTCTCATAAAGGACGGATACTCTGTTATAGAATGTGTATATGATGGAAGAAACCGGGAAATTTTCCGGAAATACTATGGAATAAACGGCGAACCGATTCTGTGCAGCGATGGATATGCCTCCCGAAGAAAGGAGTATGATGAGAAAGGCAATAACACCAGACTCAGCTATTATGGAATAAACGGCGAACCGGTTATGACGGAAATGGGTTACGCTTCCATGGAAATAGAATACGACGAGAAGAACAATGAAACCGGTCGTAAATATTTTGAAACAGACGGAACACAAAGAACAAGCACCGAGATTGAAATAGGCCGGCTTAATAAAACAAAAGATACACTGGAAGAATTACACACCCGACTATATGGGGCTCAAGAAAAAGATTATGCCGACGACTCTGATCCATCAAGCCAGAACAATCCGGCAGGAGTGACCAAAAACATGACTTCCGGAAATTTTCATGAGCGCGGAAATTATGTCTGCGATGGAAAGGATTATTACTATTCTTTTGACAGCCATCTATATAAATGCAGTATTGATGATCCCAGCTTTAAAAGCCAGATCCAATTGTCTGAAAATATCGGATTTTATGATCCTTTTTTAAATCTGTACAAAGGATATATATACTATATCCCCAGCACAGAGGAGGGCATCTACAGATGCAATCTCCATGGGGCGAACCAGACAATGGTTTTCGATGGATCTGTTGATTCTGACTATACGCCTGAAAGCCTTTATCTGTATGATGACTGGTGGTATTTTTCCAATAAAAACAATTTGTACAGAATCTCAGCTGAAAGAATTAATGTTTTTGCTGATAAAGGACCAGCATCACAGGCTGAGTGCATAGCCAAAGACTTTAATTATAATGAGGATGTTTACGTAAGTCTCTGTTTTGCCGAAGGGCATATATACTACAATGGAAAAGGAGGCCTGACCCGAATCAATCCTGACGGTTCAAACCGGACATTGATATCTGAGGAGAAAGGAAATCTGATTACGGACGGTACATCTATCTTCAACAATTACATTAATGGTATCACCCGAATCGATCCTGATCAAACTGCCAGCTTACTCACGAAACCCAAGGATGGTGAAGGGAAAATAACAAATATCAACTATAAAGACGGCTATATTTTTTATGTTCTGAAAACTGCAAATGTCTGCGAATTGTGGAGGATTCGCACAGACGGGACAGACGAAACCTTTATTGAAGAGATTTGTCCAAGTGATGATATTATCATCAGTTTTTGTATGTTTCCGGAAACAAACACTGCCTGTTTTTATATTCTCAAAAAGAATTCGGATGAAGCTTTAACAGGATTCTGCAAAAGCATAAGCATTAACTAGAATGACAAGGGGATGGAATGTCAGAAAGATTGAAATGAACACCCGCCTGAGTGGGCGCCTTTGGCTTGTACTCGCGATCATCATCCTACAATCTGTAGATAAAGACGAACGATAAATACTGCGACCACGACAGAGTAACATGCGCAAACGGGGGACGGTCCTTTTGTTACCGTCCCCCTGTTACATCCTCTCCGGACTCTTTGCATCAGCTTATCTTAAACTCTGTGTACAGGATCTCCCGATACTTCTGATCAGTCGCAGCCTTCTGCAGATCCTCCATGCGTCCAAGTGAAAGGAGTTTCTTCATCAAGGCAGCGAGTCTGCCCTCGCCTTCAGCTAATCCCTCGGCTAGTCCCTCGGCTTTCCCCTCGGCTCTTTCCATTTCCAGAGCTTCCTTCATAGCCTCTGCCTGATCCGCTATAGTATACATAATCGCAGCCGCCTCCTCTCTCGCAAGATAATCCTTCAGCACATTTTTATCTTTGCAGATCCTGATTGTTTCCATAACAAT
>ODAI010481630.1_pt1 | contig 11032 bp, 21 predicted proteins | sample 1539321 | NCBI WGS metagenome assembly ODAI01 (sample SAMN02144231, study PRJEB22623) | gut metagenome | biome: sheep rumen | host: Ovis aries | place: New Zealand | reverse complement strand
TATCACGGACTTCTATCCCCTTAAGGGTATATTTACTGGGGAGGATTTCTTTTTGGAGAAGAACCTCAAGAAGTGCCAGCTTGATATTTCGTCCGTTTTCTGCGCCTGCGCTCTTCATTATCATATCAGAAAGCATTTTGCTGTAGTGTTCATCCTCTCCTATGCAGATAATAAGTCCTGTGTTTACTTTTTCAATGTCAATCATATCTCTTACTTCCTTTCCTTAAATTGAAGATATTTATGTTTTCAATTTAAATATGGAAGAGCGAGTTTCTAATAATGCTAAAAACACCACTTTTGATATCAAAAAGCGAAAGTAGACAATTTACATCAAGTAAATACATATAGCATTAATGATGTCGGATAGAGATACCCGCTCCTTTCAATTTACCTGATTGAAATAAATATTAGTATTCAGAATACTTATATTATAAGAAACTATCTATTTCTATGTATGTGACTACGAGGCATAAGATATGCTTGATAACGATATATATGTAAATCACACGTCTCTTGGAATAAATACAATAGAGGGTATGCTCGCCTTTTTAAAAGAAAAGCTGTCCTTTGAAGGGAAAGACCTTCAGGACGCTGTGCTTGTTATGTGCGCATATAGTTTCTATCTGACAAATGAGGAAATATCCTTTATATTCCCGATATTCCCACAGTTTACCCATCTGTCGACAAGGGTTTTTGCACCACTTATCAGAAAAGGATATCTCGCATCTGAAAAAGCATCCTCAAAAAAGGATATGGAAGGCACGGCAAAGGTCTTTTACTATGTGACCGCACAGGGATATCAGTATGCAAACTCATTGTGTCATGGAAAACTCTCGGCAAAATATAAAAAGAACCGGGCAAAGGTGGCAAAAAGCCATACGTATTACATAGGGTACAGTTTTATCCAGATGCTTATGCTTGGCTTTCCTATGGTCTGGCAAAGAGAGTATCTTATAGGGCAGTTTAACCGCAATAACAGAAATGCTGTTCTTCAGGTTGACGGATACTGTGAGCTTTATGATTCATTTGGCCAAAAGCCGTTCTATAACGTGTATGTTGAGCAGGATCTGTGTACTGAGCATAACGATATCCTTGTGGGAAAGCTGCAAAGCTATGCAAGATTTGGTCTTATGGACTATCCCAAAAACTCAATGATACTGTTTTCGATGTCACAAAAGGGTGTCAACTCCGGTACAAACGGGTCTGTAAATCTTGTACACCCATATAGTGAGACAAAATGTAATGCACTTCTTAAATACATGGAAGAAATGCACCTTGATGATCTTTATGATGCATATATAACCGGTTATCCTGACAAGAACTTCATCACGCTTTTGATGCTACGGATAGGAGCTGCCAAAGAAAGCAAAAACAGCGACATACTAAAAAGGGGCAGTATTAAGGCTGACAAGGAGTTTATAAAGCAGTTCAGGGACAGTATCAACCAGAACATAAACCCTTATCAGCACAGGGAATTTAACAGAACAAGAAGTGCCGTAGCAAGATCCCGCCTTGAGGAAATGGTAAAACTCCTTTATTCGCACCTAAACTCAAATGAAGCGTTCCTTGCAAGGATAAGAAGGGGGTTTCAGATATGTTATTTCCCAACAACGCTTATAGCTGACAGAATAAAGTATTCAGTTCTCTCAAAGTTTAAGGATAATCAGGATGCCCTTATTGAAAGCCTAAAGTATTTTGGTTCCACACGCTTTAATGACGACATATCAGAGCCTTTGATACTCACAAAAGGAATAAAGCTCAATCTCCGGAACCACTTCTTATCAGACAAGGTTGATATTTATATTGAGTTTATCTCCTCTGATGTTGGAGCATGGATCAGAGCGGCACAGTTTATAAAAATGTCAGTAAACACGGCAAAGAAAGCTCTTATCCTTGTGTTTGAGACAAAACAACAGGTCACAGACTTTTACAAGGCAAATGAATGCTACTCGGATGAATTTGACGCAGAAAAGGGTGGTGTGCTTGGCCTTATGATTTACGATATTGGCAAGGAAAACAAGCTGTTCTACATAAAAGATGAGTCAATGAAGAAGTATTTTATCTAAGAAGAGGTCATAGATGAGGATAGTAGAGCCTTCTTTTTACCAAAACCTTGAAAAGGATGAACTAAAAGAGCTTATCCGGCAGCAGCTTAAAGAACTAAAGGCGCACATGATTGCACTTGCGTCTGCACAGGAGCGCCTGCTTGACCTGCCAAGAGATAAAAGAGAGGTTCTGCGAGGAAAGATCAGGGAGGAGAGTGTCAATATTACGCTCTACACGGAAAACATTGAGGAAATGAGAAGGTATCTAAAATCTAAAAGAGAACAGGTACATGGTTCCTGAAAAAGATATAAACGATGACTTTATTTTGGCGGCTTGGTAAAGCGTCGTTTATTATAGAATAACCTATAGACTCCTACTTAAAGCCGCCATAATTAAAAACAGGAGCAAAAGATAATGAGACTACTATTGGATGAATATTCACCTTATGAAGTACAGGAAATTGTGCGTGTGGACCTCGATTCAGAAATCTACGGCGAGGAACTGAGAGAGACAAGAATGGATATTGATGATTACGGGGATTTTCCCGATCACCTGCAGGCTAAATTCTACTACCCTGATGGCAAATATATATCATGCTATTACGAGATAAATAATTCAAGGGATAGGTATAAAGAAGCGGTAGAGGATTTCAATAAAATGCTTGAACGCATGACGGTGACAGGGTACTGCAAACAGTCTGATTTTCAAAACTGCGAGTGGGAATAAGATAAGGAGCAGGCAATGAACTATAACTTTTTTGCACTCATATCCAGGATGAAATACATAAACAGATGGGCACTTATGCGAAACACAAGAGAGGAAAATCTTTGTGAACATTCAATGGAAGTTGCGATAATCGCCCACGCACTTTGCGTTTTAGGAAATACAAGGCACGGAAAACACCTTGATGAAAACAGGGCAGCCCTCATCGGACTTTACCATGATTCTTCGGAGATCATCACGGGGGATATGCCTACACCCGTAAAATACTTCAATGACGAGCTAAAGCTGGCTTATAAGGACGTAGAAGCCCGTGCCGAACACAGGCTTATCCACCATCTTCCTGAGGATATGATAGAAAAATATAAGACCATATTTGTAAGCAATAAGGACGATGAGGATGAAGTGTACATGAGAAGGCTTGTAAAGGCAGCGGACAAACTATCTGCCCTTATAAAATGCACTAATGAAGTAAATGCAGGTAATCACGAGTTTACTACTGCAAAGGAAAGTACGGAAAAGGCAATACGAAAGATGTACACGGAACTTCCGGAAGTCCTTGATTTTGTAAATGAGTTCATGGCTCCATACGGAAACACGCTCGATGAACTCCTTTAAACTAACTGTACGTGGCTGTACAGTGTTCAGCATTCATTTAAAAAGAACCATACATCTGCTGATCTTGGAATATTCCAAGTAAGGGTTTAGAGGCACCCGCCCCGTCAGAGCAGTGAGAGATATGGCTGGCGGTTTCCTTTCTAAAAAGTGAAAAATGGCTGCTGCCGTGCTATACTAGAAAAACAGGAGGTTGGCATGGATAATCTTGAAAAAATAGATAATAAACAGTTGGGAGAAAGGCTGAAAGAGACAAGAAAGAGCTTAAAACGCACACAGATGGACGTAAGCAGTGACCTTAACATCCCACAGCCCAATATATCAACATACGAAAAAGGTGTTTTTGCACCGCCGTTAAGTTTTCTCATGGCGTTTGCACAAAAGTATGACGTATCAGTTGATTATCTGCTTGGTCTGTCAAAATGGCCAAAGCAGGCAGATATACGAGATCTGATGGCAGAGGGCAGTGCGATATGCAAAGAAAACGAAGACAAGCAGAAGATCATTGAGATAAGTGTCGATACGCTTGATGATGAAGTAAAAAAGAACATAGAGCAATAAAAAAGGACTTGCCGTAAGCAGGTCCTTTTTAGGTGCTTAAATAAGCCCCAGCTCTTCAACAGGAATATCATCAGGAATTGGCGGAAGAAGTGCTGCCTCGTTACGCAGTTCGTCCTCTTTTTCTGAAAGATATGCCATCAGTTCATCAATGTCTTCCCGGCTGAATTTTTCGCAGTAGGAAAGGTGCTTTTGCGGAAACTGTATTCCGCAGTATTTAGACCCTTCTGGGTCATATAATGAGACGTTTACAAGAAAAACGTCCTTCCCGTTGTAATGAACGATAGGTGAGCATATGATCGTCATGTAGTCTACATACTCTAAAATTCCCATATATTGTGCCTCCAACCTCCTCGTACTCTTTATGTTGTATATTCTCGTTGCCCCGACAAGTATAGTTCAAGTATTGGAGCTAAAAAGTTATGTCTGTACATACAAGTAAAAATCAAACAAACTACTAGAGATGCAAGAATAAAAAGATTATTTCATGTAAACATACCATATTTTAGTTAAAAATCTGTGAATACGCAATGTTAAAATGTGCCATTTTGGATTTCTGTATGAATTTTTATAAATTCCTTCCTGGCACTTCTTTCAAGTTCTTTGTAGGCAGCAGCCATTTCGGGTATATCATTTTTATCCCATAATACCGCTCTGTCTTCAAAGACGCTAATAAGAAGTTCAAGTTCCGAGGTTCTCTCACTGGCAGACAGCTCCTCAATAAGCCCCACACCGCAAATAGTTACGGATTCTGCACCCTCTTTTTCAAACTTCATGAGCGTACTTGATAGAAGATATGTATATGAATGCTTATTCAGATTAGATGTGCCCATATAAATCCCCTTCCTAGGGGCAGCAGTTTTACCACCACTGCCCGAAAATCTTTATAAAATCGTCTCTACTACCGTAGCATAAAAGAAAATATGTCTGGCAGAGTCTTTTGAGTTTAAGATCAAGTTCCCTGTTATTGTGTACTCCGTATGAAGACATATTATGCCAATCATCACGAAGAGGAACAAGGAAGTGATATTTCTCTGAGTTTGTCTTGTTGGATGCACCAAAAACATGATGGATATGTATCGTATAGTATGCAGAGTTTAAATTTTCATCCATGTACCAACCTTCACCGCATCCGGTTATAAAGCACTTCTTAAGATTATCAGTGAAGATGCTCTCATATCTATACTTAGGCTTATATGGTTTCTGAGTCCGTTTCTTCGTGGATCCAGCCTTATGCTTTTCGATGGTACATTTCCTTAGGCTCTTTTTGGCTTTAAGTGTTGAATGAGCCTTAAGAGAAGTCCTTGCAGTAAGCCTTGTTTTGGCTACTAATGGAGTTTTCCTTGTAAGAGTAGATTTATTCATAAAAACCTCACTTAGTCGGTAATATCAAGGAAATACGACAGTTCTTCGCCTTCCAGTGTTGCCATAGCATACTTATTGGCCTTTTCGTACAGCTTACAGTACAGTTTACAGTAAGACTTATTACTGTCTGCATATTCCCATGATTTGTGGTTCAGCGTGACCACAAGGTTTGTAAGATACAGATAGTTCCCTTTCCATGAAGAGAAAGCACTATCAAAGGTGTCCTTTATGGCACCTGTTCCAAAGTAATCGGCTATTGAGAAGTCACCGTAAAACGATGTGGTGATCTTCTCGCCCGGCAGAGTGAGCCTTTTTGCCCCTGCATTTATAATCTGCTGCCTTGTGACCATCATTTGCCCTCCTTCTTAACTGAAGTAATAGTTATAGATGTCTCGATATTGATATAGCTGGCTTCGCCAGCATCAAGCCTAAAGTCCTCATGCAAAAATCCATCAGGATCTTCCCTGTAAACAAAAGTTGTTCCATCGACGTTTTCTATAAGAAACTTTGCCACAACATTCTCCCTCCTTATGCCACGCGAACTGACCTTGTTCCGGTCATCCGTAGTTCTGCATTGTTCTCAATCTTTATAGTCACGGCTCTTGATATTCCAAGATAAGCCTGATGTATTGACTTCATCTTGGTTTCGATAATATCCCTCTTATCCGCCATTTCCTCGTAAGCAAGGATCGTATCAGCATCTTCCTTATCCTTCATCCGTCTAAGCTCTCTGCAATAGATCTTGGCATAGGAGAGCATCTCGCCTATATACTCATACTGAGCTGAGAGTTTGAGCATTACCTGTGATGCCTTCTCCATCTCCTCTATGGTCTCTATCCTTCTTGGAACTTCGACAGGGAAGGATTCCTTTAGCCACTTCATAAATTCATAATTGTTTAATTCAAATACATCTTTGTAAGTAAGAGCCATAATCAGACCTCCACAGCCTTATCGCCTATCACATAACCGCACTTGGGGCAGTATTTATCAGTGACAGTTATTCCAAAACCGCACTGCCCGCAGGTGAGGTAGTCATATTTCTTGCCATATTTGCCCTTATGGAACTTCGGAGCAACAGGAATATCCTTCTTAAACTCATAACGCATACGTCTAAGCACACGCTCCTTTATGCTGTTGTCAACACCACTTAGGTTTTCTATCCAGGTAAGAGCAGTATTGCATCCCACCATAGGCCCGAAATCACTTGACATTTTTACTCCTTTCAGGCAGCAGAGCCGATGCGGATATCGTATGTACGGATCAGCTCGCTTACTACATTCGGATTCTTTAACAGAAACTCCGTTACTTCTTCCGGCACAGGTACTTTTGATAGTTCAATATTCCTAAGGGAAAGTAGCTTATCAGCATCGTCCCTACTTATGCCAATGTTTTCGACAAGGGCAGCAGTAATGTCATTTGAAAGCGGCTTTCTGCCACCACGCTCCACTTCCGAAAGATACTGACCGGAAATTCCTATCAGCTTGGCTGCCTTGTTTATGGTAAGACCGCTGTTTACCCTAATTTCTCTAAGAAACCTCCCATATTCTGTCATGCCACTTTCTCCTTATCCATTACGGGGGAATTGATGTACTGCACCCTTATCGCCTCAAAAACCTCGTTATCCATCTTCCTTTTATCAGTAAGATATTCAAATACAATCTGTGATGCCTCTGCACAGGTCATTACGCAACCTCCTTAAACCGAAAAGAATCATCAATGCTGTCAAGGGCGAGTTTTGCGCCCGTAACGCTAAGAAAGTGCCTTGAATAAGTAGCACCACCCACAACCATTTCAACAACCACGTTATTTGTACTATGCTCTGTAATGTTGCCATGCCCTCCACAGCGACACGTAAACTCAATTACTTTCATCACTCAATACCAACCATTTCCTCGGCTGTCCTTCTGTCAGCCCATGCCATATCAGCGAATTTCTCAACAACTTCTGAGAGATATGCCCTTGTTTCCTTAAAATTCTTCTTGTCGTTAAGGGATAAGCTAAAATACCTGCCCTCGGTATAGTCATACTCGCCCTTTGCAAGAATACGGAGTGCTCTGTAAAGATGATCCGCAGTAGGGTAGTTGCGCTTGCTCCAAATTCTCATGCCATCTTCGTTATATGAGCAGTTTTCGGAGTAAAGATAAACAAAACCTTTATGAAAGAGCGTGTTATCAAGTCTTTTTGTATCGTAGGATACGCTACCTCTTAAATCTCCTATGATGATCGAGCGGTATCCGCTATCATCCTCAACCTCTAATATCTCTGGATGTGCATCAGATACGTGATGCCCCAAAAGACGTTCAAGCGAGTACACCTTGTTATATTCATCCGGGGCTGATATCTGCTTACCAGCTCCCTTGATCAGTTTTGCCAGCTTATAATACTTATCCATTATTCAAATATCTCCTTTTCCTATCTTCTTCTGTAATCCCATGAAATCGTCTGCATAGCTGCCTTTGAAATGAGCCTTGTACAGCTCGCAGTTAATATAGATCAGATATGTTCCAAGTTCCGGATTCTCGTTATCCTTATGGTCTCTGTCATACTGGTATGCGTACAGTTCAGCATCAGCATAACCATCAAAATATGCTTTTCTGCACTCAAGAGCCTTTGATATTGGCCCTATGTGAAAGATGTGTACAAGGTGAAGCCCTACGCTCCCTGCCTTTTCAACGGACTTTTTGAACTCATTTTTCATGTACTCATTAGGAGTTATGTCGCAAATACCACGCTCCACATCCTTTACATCCTGAAAGCCGTGATAATAGGTTTTCCCCGTATACTTATCTACTGAAAATACTGCCTTTTCCATAAAATTCCTCTCCTTATGCTATGGTCTCTAAATAATCAAACAGCGGGCTATCTATATAATCATCCTCATGTGGCTGGGCGGTCATGCCTTTAGCCTTGCAGATGGTCTTAACCTCGTCCTTACTTAGTATGCGGTTAATTTTTATCTCACTGCTGATAAGCCACGGGTCTTTCTGTTTGGCATTTGTCCTGAATTTGTAATATCCCTCGACAATGGAACGTGAGCCGTTCCTTTCTTCAATAGAAACTTCCTTGCCCCTGATCTCGCACTCACACCAAACCGTGTCCCTTCTCTGCGCAAGTTTCCCATTGGGCATTTTCTTTCCAATCCAATCTGTGAATGGAACAGTAGTAGAATGAAATCCCGGACGGAGCGATAACCTACCACCGCCCCCTGTTGCCTTAACATGAGTTTCATCGGCAAGCTCGCCTACCTGGGCTTTTAACCACTTGCCAAGCTCCATCACTCTGTCAGCTTCTACATATAAGGGATAAAGCAACCCGTACCTTACTCTAAACAGCTTGTAAACTACCATATAATACCTCGTCAATCTAAAGCGCATAACCGTGTGCGCTATAAGTATATCTTATGCTAGCATACCCGTATGCGCTTTGCAATATACAGAATCACCAAAGGATAAGGGAATATATTGTGCAACATGGCGCATACCCGTATGCGGTATATTGTGCTATCCTTATGTGTATAACCCTATGCGCTTTTAAAATGGAGAAAGGACGAAGAATAATGTCTAACAAGTACACAGCTAAGAGAAAAGAGAGCAACAAAAGATACAAAGAAAAGCTCTCACGAATTGATGTATGGCTAACACCGGAAGAAAAGGAACAGATAAAAGAACAGGCTAAGTCCGTAGGTAAAAGCATGGGAGCATACATCAGATCACAAATCGGTTTTAAAGATACACCTATGCAGGAAGAACAGGAGAAGATAGATGAGCGAGATTAAAGAAAATCTGAAAATGCTCTGCAAAGAAAGAAAAATCACATTTGCCAAAATTGAAAAGGAGCTTGGCTATGGTAATGGCTCTTTGGCTAAAGCGGAGAGCATATCAGCCCAAAGGCTATATGAAATAGCAAAACATCTTGATGTTTCCATGGAATCAATAGTTGACCCAACTAATAAAAGTGAGGAAAATGGCGAAAAAGCTGCCCTTGAAATGAAGAATGCCATGCTAAAAGAGAAGGTCATGCTCTTACAGAAAATAAACTCCTGCTACGAGGAAATAGGCAGACTCAAAGACAAGGTGATTGAGATTGACAAGGCACTGGACGAAGGAGAAAACAATGGATGAAGATAGGTTCGTTATATCATGTGATAAGTGGACAAAAGAGTTTGAGGATCAGCACGAGGCTTATATGTATATGACAAGCGGGGACAGACTTAACCTCCCTGACTACTCACGCATGGATCAGCTTGAGAGAGGAACCTTTGAGGAAGAGTATCGGGATTTCCTTGATGAATTGGCGGTGGCTCTGGATGCAGAGGAGTTTTGCGACATCTTAAATCAATACGATAAGTTTTTATATGAAAGAGACTTTAGACCTGCGGAGGAATGCTGATAATGAGTGCAGAAAGAAGAGAAGCCGTAAGGCAGTTCTATAATAAGTGGCTTAACAAAGGCAAGGAAGATGAAGATGATCGTTCATTCTGGATAGACTTCTTAACCAACGTTTTAGGGGTGGATAATGCCACGGATCGCATTGAGTTCCAAAAGAAAGTTATAGGTCCTGATGGCAACACAAAGAGGATTGACGCATATATACCCGAAACAAGGGTGCTTATCGAGCAGAAAAGCCTAAAGATTGACCTATCAAAGGCTCAACAAGGGCATGGTGGCATGACACCCTATGAACAGGCAAAAATGTATGATAATTCACTCCCCGTGTCCGAGAAAGCCAAGTGGATCATACTATCTAACTTTGCAGAGATTTGGGTTTACGATATGGATTCCCGTAAACCAGAGCCTATTAAGTTCCACTTGTCTGACCTTCCTGACAAGTACAGTGAATTCGACTTTTTAATTAACCAAAGGCAGCAGGTAGTCCATAATAAAGAATTAGAAGTATCTGTTAAAGCTGGTGAATTTGTAGGGCTTTTATATGATGCCTTTCATAAGCAATATATCAATCCTGACAATGAAGAAAGCCTAAAGAGCCTTAATATGCTCTGTGTAAGGCTTGTATTTTGTCTGTATGCTGAAGATGCCCGTATTTTTGGTGACAATACTCACATGTTCCATGATTATATGGCACAATATGAGGCAAAGGATATGAGAAAAGCCCTCTTAGAGCTTTTCAAAGTCCTTGATAAGAAAGCAGAGGACAGAGATCCATACGATACTTCTGAGGCAAGCAAATTTCCCTATGTAAATGGTGGCCTTTTTGCCAAAGAAGATATCGAAATCCCTAACTTTACTGATGAAATCAGAGATATTCTCTTAAATAAAGCAAGCGAAGGCTTTGACTGGTCGATGATAAGCCCTACTATCTTCGGTGCAGTGTTTGAAAGCACATTAAACCCGGAGACAAGACGCTCTGGTGGTATGCATTACACAAGTATTGAGAATATCCACAAAGTCATTGACCCATTGTTCCTTGATGAATTAAAGGAAGAATACCAAAAACTTAGTGAAATAAAGGTTGATAAGACCAAAAAGGCAAAACTTGAAGCATTCCAAGATAAATTAGCAAGCCTTACATTCCTAGACCCTGCTTGTGGTAGTGGCAATTTCCTCACAGAGACTTATATAAGCCTTAGAAGATTAGAAAACCTTGTAATAAGAGACATACTTGACTGTGACAGAAAGCAGGTTGACGGACAGATCGTATTTGGTGCAGCTATAAATCCGATAAAGATTGGAATAGAGCAGTTCTACGGAATTGAGATAAACGACTTTGC
>ODAI011857005.1_pt1 | contig 11035 bp, 12 predicted proteins | sample 1539321 | NCBI WGS metagenome assembly ODAI01 (sample SAMN02144231, study PRJEB22623) | gut metagenome | biome: sheep rumen | host: Ovis aries | place: New Zealand | reverse complement strand
CCTTGCGGCAGGAAAAATAACTTGCGTTCAAGAATTAAAAGTTGATAGTTTCGCTAAAAATTCTATTTCCCTAAGGAGGATTACCATGGACTTTCTGAAACTGGCCCAGGAGCGCTACTCCTGCAAGAAGTATGATCCTGCCAAAGCCGTGCCCCAGGAGATACTTGACAAGATCCTCAAGGCCGGACAGCTGGCACCCACCGCCAAGAACAGCCAGCCCCAGCATGTCTACGTCATGCAGAGCGAGGAAGCCCTGCAGTTGGTGGACAGCCTGACCCCCTGCCGCTACGGCGCCCCTGTAGTGATGGCAGTGACCTACGACAGCACCCAGTGCTTTACCTATCCCGGCGACAAATACAACTCCGGCGCCGAAGATGCCAGCATCGTCGCCACCCATATGATGCTGGCAGCCAAAGCCGAAGGGGTGGACAGCTGCTGGCTGAACTTCTTCGACCCCGACAAGGCGGCAGAGGCCATGAAGCTGCCGGAAAATGAGACCGTAGTGCTCCTGATGGATTTCGGCTACGCTGCCGAGGGCGTGCGCCCCACTCCCACCCATGAAAAGACCAAACCCCTAGAGGAACTTGTTTCCTACCGCTGATAATTTGCACGGCAAAAAGCCCGGAGCCTCATGCGCTCCGGGCTTTTACTATGCCTGATATGATTTGTCGTCAGCCAAAAATATGCGCTATCAGGCTGAACAGTCCCCAGATGAGCAGGATAAACCAGCTGGCGATGAAAAAGGTAGCCAGTCCCAGCGCCCAGGGCATATACCTGGCAAAACCCGCCGCCTTGGCCTCGCTGTCACGCAGCACATGATAGGGCAGCAGCTTCCGCAGCCCCTCCACTGCCATGGGCACAATGACCAGATCATCCATCATGCCAGCCAAAGGCAGGGCATCCGGCACCAGGTCCACAGGGCTGATAAAGTAAAGCAGCGCCGCCACCAGAAGCCCCTTGACGGACTTAGGGGTGTCCTTGTTCCTCAAGGCAATGAGCATCACGATAAAATCATGGCGAAACAACTTCAGCAAAGTAAATATGCGTCCCATAGTGTGTCTTCATCACTCTCCCACCAACCACTCCTTCAGGCTCCGCTCCCTCGAATCAAAGGATACCCCGATTTTGAAAATTTGACGGGAATCTGCCCCGTAAGGCTTAGCATAACCTTTTTCATCAATCTGGGCGAGCGCCTCGGCGGCCGGCTTATCCAGCTTGAACTCGAAAATGTAAACGAAAGCATCTGTCTCTATTATGCAGTCAGCCCTTCCCCGGCTGCTGTGTGATTCACATGTGACAAACTGCCCCAACAAGGTGAATATTATGTAAAGCACAGACTGGAAATAATGCTCGAAAGGGGCATCGTCCGTGGTATAGGGAATACCTGCAAATAGTGCCGTAAGAATCTCACGGACACTTTCCACATCACCTTCCTCAATCCGACGACGCAGGGAAAGAATATCCTTGCCGGAGCCTGGGTAGGTCTGGGGCGCATATTCAGGAAGCAGGCTCTCCATGAAGCCAAACTTCACCTCTTCATTCGGAAAACTCAACAGATACAGTTTCCCCCTGCGCTCGTAATCCGATATGGTAAGGTAACCTGTCTGATACAGCAAAGGCACAAGGTTAGGATTATCCGCCCGATAGTCCGTGAGCGTAGCAGCATTAGCGCATAAGCTGCCATCAGCGAACTGGCGCAGATCAAAGTGCAGGTTCTTCAAGCGCCGCACCATAAAAGTAGGGGTGCCAGTAGAAAACCAGTAGGGATTGTAATCTTTATCTGCCAGAGCGTTCAACAGGCTGAAGGGATTATATACGCCTTCGCTTCGTGGGTAGAAATGGTAACCATCATATTGTCTTCTCAGCTCTGCCAAACACTCTTCCTCACTAATGTCCTGAGCCTTGGCAAAATCAGAGATTTCCGGGGCGAAGCAAGAAGTAAGTTCTTGCTCCGTGATGCCACAAATGCCGGCAAATTCCGAAGTAAGGGAAATGTCCCTAAGCTGGTTTAAATCACTAAAGATGCTAACCTTGCTGAATTTGGTCACCCCTGTAATGAAGACGAACTGCAGATATTCGTCGTAGCTTTTCAACGTACTGAAGAAGCCCTTGAATACAGCTTTGTTGTGCTCCTCCCTGGCCTCATTTTCCAACACCTCCAGAAGTGGCTTGTCATACTCATCCACCAGCACCACGCAGCGGCGCCCGGTTTTCTCCACTGCCAGCCTTAAAAGCTGTTGAAATCTATCCTCCAACGGACGGTCATTGCTTCCACCGTATTCGGCCTCCCAGTTAAGAAGCATTTTATCCAGCACATCTTCCAAGGCCGTATCTTGCTGATAGTTCTTGCCGTTGAAATCAAAGTAAAACACCGGATAGGACGGCCAGTCGTTCTTTTGATACACCTCAAGCTCCATGATTTCCAGCCCATCAAAGAGTTCCTTCCTACCCTCCCAGTAAGCCTTGAGCGTTGAAAGGAAAAGACTTTTGCCAAAGCGACGGGGACGGCTCAGGAAATACTGCTTGCTGCCTGTGACCAGTTCATGTATATAGCGGGTCTTGTCCACATAGACATAACCATCCTCCCGCATGCTCCGAAAGCTCTGCACCCCAATGGGGAGCCGCCTCAAATCCTCCATGACACTGACCTCCCGTTTGTGAATACGGTCTCTGCTAATCCGCTGACAACCATCTTCGTCATAGCCTGCACGTTTGCATATCACTTGCCTATATTCTATGGCTTCGGCATAGAAAAAGCAAGGCATAAAAAACGGCCTTGCATGAGATGTAAATCATCACATGCAGGGCCGTTTGTCATGTAGAGCAGCCGTTGTCTCTGTCGCGCATTTGAAAATGCTTTGCCAACGCCATCAGATCCTCCTTGCGTTCGGAGCTGATGCTCCTATATATCTGCAGCATGACCTGCTCGTCCTGGTGGAGTTCATTTTTATCAAAGTGCCTTTCATCCCCCAGCAACCAGGACAGGCTGACATTTTCTGTGCTGGCAATGCGGACAAGGCCGTCTGTATCCGGCTGCCCCACACCTGTCCCTCGATGCCCTCGGTCTTTTTCTTCCGCCCGGAGCCGGGCTTGATGGCAAAAAGTTCAGCGGTGGGCTCCTGCTCCTCCATGGTCTTCCGCAAAGCCCGGACACTACGGATGCACATGCCAGTGAGCTCCACAATTTCCTCATTGCCCATGCCAGCCACCAGGAGCAGCATGGCGGCGGCACGCTTGGTAAGGGTGGGCGGCATCAGGCTGCCCATGTAGTCCATAGTGGCAGTCACCCAGCCATCGAACTTCCCGGTGTAGCTGTACTGGATTCTCTGGCGGCCGACTTTAGATTTGTATTTTTGCATAGACTCATCCTCTCTCATTTATATTGACTTCTCATTGGCTTTTGTTAAAATAATAGTAAGAAAACTCCTATCTACCTATCCCTGAAAGGCGAAGGTGAATTGCATGACTTACCAAATGAAAATTACAGAAGAACGAAATGCGGCAAAAACTGAAGAAAGACGCCTCGGCATAAAAAGTTTTATTTCAACAGCCAAAGCTTTAGCAGGCACTCCTGCCCAAGCAGTCGAACAACTTATGAAAAACTACCCTCTCACCGAGGACGAAGCCAAGTCCGCCGTGCAGGCCAATTGGTAAGTACTAATCCCACTCCCGCTCCAAGCGGGAGTTTTTTAGCATATGTCAATACTTGCTAATTTGTCATGTCTGCGAAATTTTGCTCCTACAGCACTAATATTTCTCGTTCAAGAATTCAATGCATCTTCTTAAAGCATCATCTTCGTTTAGATAATATCTCTCATAATAAGTGGGATCAGAAATTTTTTCTATATCCAAAATCCCTCTCTCTGCCTCCAGCATGCACAGCAACTTGCTTCTCAATCCGTCAACTGGTTTCCACTGCAATTCTTTTCTTTCTATGTTGTAAAACAAAACATCAATAACATTAACACGATGTGCATAACAATTAATGTTGGATATAAATTTCCATATAAAATCCCTTTTCTCTATGAAAGGATTATTAACCGCCAAGAGCACCATCCTACACCAAATTTGAACAAGAGATCTTTCCATCACATCATTAGTAAACATATTATCGCGTGTCCAACTACTTGCTTCTTCAAATACAAACCAGTAAAACTTTTCTGCCTCCTTCCTATCTTTGCTTTGCATACCTTTCCATTCTGCTGCCATTGCTGCAACGGTCAATATACAATAATAAATATTCGAAACCTGCCTGGATTTCTCATATTCATAATTCCAGCCATCCAAGCGTTTTCTAAAATCTGATCGAAGTTCATCATATCTATTTCGTATATTTTCATCTTCTGACATAAGCTTTCCTGAAAGCCATAAAAACCAAAATCCATCTTCCGAACTATATAACGTAGAAACTATGTAATTATCCGATTGAATCAACTTTCTCCAATCAGCCCATAAAATATCTTGAATTTCCCGATTCAACTCCAATGGTAATTCATCACTTGACTCAACCCAATAATAATATAGCCCTAGCCGATGACGCAATGCGGCCTTCGAGAATCCCCATAATTCTGACTTGATAATATCCGGCAGCTCTTTACTGTATCTTTCTGCCAAAATCTCTAAAAATGCATCTCGAATTTTTTTCCTATAAATGTCACGTAATACTTTTTTCTCAAAAATCCATTCCTCTGAAAGCACAGCAAATAGAACTGGATGCAACACTGTAGATGGAATATTCAAAAGTGCTTCTATAAAATCACGAATATATGCGCTTGATTCTTCCTTTTTCCATTTATCAATATTCCACCTATCAGTCGAAACATATATTCGATTATCCGATTCCATATTCCCCTCAATGGCAGTCATTTGCAATATAAAGGTTTGTATTAGTAGTATAACCAAAATTTGATCTTGCTCCGAATTGTTTTCTTCGCCAGCTGCGTCCTTGCTATCTTCATTTCCAAGATACTTCAAATAATCAATAAGACAATCAAGCGAAGGTGAATAGGAAAGACAGTACCCTTGGATTCCTGGATAGGGAACTGACCTCACCCATTGAAACCAAAAATTTTGTGACTGTCTCAACAAATCGAGATTCCATTTTCGTGCTGTTGAAGATAAAAAATTCCCCTCATACAAACGCTGAACATACCATAAATATTTCCATAGATTCCCATTGCTTTTTTCTTTGCTATCGCTTAAATATATATCATATTGCTTAGGATCAACGTGCCGATAAGAAAGTTCTCCCTCTATCTGATCAATACAATTTTCAAATACCATCTTACTGATGTCAATCTTTTCATCTGCATCCTGCTGTGCAACATCTTCTATGTAATTATCCCGATCCACTTCATATCGTTTGGGCAACAGCCTCAAGTCTCTTTTCATAAGGTGCCTCCCCCTACTATATCGACCAGTATATCTACATATTTGCAATGATATTCATGATTGTCATTCCAAAATTTCAGAAACGACTCATATAAAATTTTCTGATTTTCCTCATCTGCGACCTTGTAAATAGTCGTATTCTTAACCGAAGTAAGCCAATCCCCTCTATTTTCTTCTGAATGGTATTTCAAAGAAGATCCTATGAGATATGCCTGCTTGTCAATAAAAAGGAATCTATCATGTGGAAGTTTGCCACTTCCAAATTCTCCGCACTTGAGTGAATTGATAATTGCCACTCTTAGTCCAAAAAGTTTTTTCGACTGTATTTGTTTTATTGCTTCAATAAAATCTTTGTATTCTGAACTGAAATTTAAGTTCTGCAAATCTTTGGGCTTTGCACCAAAACAAGTCAGTATTCGCAAATCAACTATATCAGAAATCCCAGTAAACAATTGAGCATCAGATTGATGCAAATATGGGTCCCATACATCGATTCTTTTCTTTGCCATGCCAAGCAATTCTCGATAGACTGTTGGACCGGAGCCTGGCTTGGAAAAAACGTCATAATACCACATACCCTTGCCAGCTGAATAACAATAACCTTCTAAGGAATTCTCCAGTCCCTTCTTAGGAAGTAACTCCGGCCTCTCTGTTATTCCAGGACAAGTCATTTCCTTCATTCTCCGACTCCTCTCTCAGATTTATCCACTCTTCCAGCAAGGGACATCTATCTTTGTCCTGCATCCATCGTTCAACTTGCCTGATTAACAAATTAGGATCAGGAACACGGTATAGTGTTGTTGCACGTGACCCAAACTCAGAAAGCGAACTACCCAATAGATACACTTCATCATCAATTACAATAAACCTGTCATGAAGGGGTGACTTTGTCCCTTTAAGAACATAGCACATCACCGGAATATGATGCTTTGACATATCTTTCAGAATTTCATGTAACAATTTTCCTTGGCGTAATTCCGTCTCTCCATCCACCTTGGTCTTTAGAAAAGCAGCAGATGTTACAATCTTCAAAACCAAGTTCACGCTTGTTACATGTATACCATAATTCAAAAAATCCTTTTTTGAAAAATATGGGTCGCAAATAACGCAACGTTCTTTTGCACTTGCAATCAATTCTCTAACGACTTGAGCAGCCCGTTCTTTCTCCTCTTCTTTACCTGCAAAATAGATAAATATACGCTCTTTTTCCAAAGATGCAAGATACCTTTTATGCTCAGCATCTCGCACATTGTCAGATATTGTCTGACTCCTTTTTCCTACAACGAAATTATCATATTGCTTCATAGCAATTTCAGTCTTTTGCTTACCATCCGAAAATATTCTTCGAGCAGATTGAATTCCCATATTGAATCTGATTTCTTTTAAGAATACACTAGACCTATAATCTTGCAACTGTCCATGCTTATCGTAAACTCTTACATGCAATTTCTCTGGCTCATAAGGAAATGATATCATAAAACGACTTTGTTTTATTTTTTCTTTTATATAAAAGCCTGCGCCATATCTTCTCTCATCAAACAGCTCTATCCATCCATCATATAATTCTGCATCTTCAAAAGGAAGTAACGATACAATCAAAGACATTCTATCCTTGCCAAGCTGATAATCCATATAACGCAATTGAGCATTCTTAGCACACAAGAACATTCCACCCCAAAACTCGTTATATAAATTCAAAGGGATTCCTAAATGCTGTTCTATGAATCGTCCAGTTTCCCAACGTTCCTCCTCAGTCAGCAACGAAAGTAATTTATCACTCTGACTCAATTTCATAGACAACCAAATTGTTTTATCAAAATGTGGAAGGACTCTCATCAAAGGTGATATATCCACAGCATTAATATCAAATAAAATGCAATTTTCTCTAGGCGGTTCTTCTATTAATGATTCATAATCCTGCAAAAAATCTTTTGGCAACTGATGGACATGGCCTTTTCCTCGATAAAAATTCAAACCAACTTGAACATCATCTATAAAATCACGCTGTATAAATACATTATAGTTTTTATTGACTTTATATCTCACGAATTGCCGACCAGCTTCTTTAATATTTTCCGATTTCTCTTGTTCTTCGTGGCAAAATTCAACCAAGCTGTATATATTATAAAAAAGATTATTTTGTCCAGATGTCCTGTCCTGCAAGGCAACTGTAGTGATTTCGCAACGTGAGTACATCAAAGCGAGCTGACTTATATTCATAGCAAACTCCATTCTAACATTGTTATTTAGTGTCTTTTGTCAGGCAATAATTTTATCTCTGCCAGAAGACATTTTGAAAGGCCTTAGATAACATATTTCCCGGCAGTGCCACTCTATTATACGAGGATTGGTTACCGCAGTATAATGATTTCGCCGTAAGCGCTACGATTTAAAAACGTGAATTGAGTTCTACTGTGGCACCAAAGAGCAACCACTGGAGTCAAAGATCCGGCTGTCGGATGCCTTTCCTCAGGATATAGCCTTCGAACCATCTCTGGAACTTGTTGTCACCCGCTTCAACATCGGCTATAATGATGATATAAACAAGTGTAGCCGCCTTCACCAGTACAAGCCCATCCGGGACTATAGCTTTTTTGTACACGATGTACGTAGACGGGTGGATGCCGGTGAATCTTTAGGAGATGCCCTTACAAACACCGTAGACTACTGCATAAACCACAATATCATGCGAGAGTTCCTGCTAGAGCATGAACAGGAGGTGCCAGAAATGTATAGCTTACGCTACAATGAACAAGCCGCCAGAGAAGCAGCCTTGGACGATGGCCGGATTGAAGGTTTTACTCAGGTTGCAATTGACATGCTTAAAGATCGCAAACCTGTTGAGGAAATTATCAAATACACCCAGCTTCCCATGAAGCGCATACAAGAGCTTGCTGCTGGAATCCAATAATTTAGTTCTTTTTACAAAAACTCCAAATATCTGCTCCCGCCTCAGCGGGAGCTTTTCTATGCCCTGCTTCAACCAAGATGATCCATTGCCGCCAGCAGCTTCTCTCCTACCTTACAGAATTCATCCATAGCGCTGTTCACTGCCTGGGAAAGATCTTTTTCATTGCGGTTTGCGCCGCCGAACGGCCACTGGTGCGTCTGCCAACGGCCACTCGGCGACGCAAACGGCCAGCTTAGTTAATCGGTCAATTTTCTTTCAATCATCACGCTGTAATGCTTTGTCACACGTTTAAGCATGGAGTTGGATGAAACTTCATCATCCATCAACATGGTAGGCCATGTCTTAGGTTCACGCTGCGAACAGATAAGGCAGCTCCGGGACAACTCATTGCGGCTTTCGAGCACATCATACAGTCCCTTTACCTCATCGTCCTCGGTTATCGGATGAAGCAAAAAGTCATCCAATATAAGAATGCATCCGACGGATGAACTGTTCCTTGTGCTCTGCCAGCACATCCAGTGCATCGTAGATATGGTGGGGATAGGAAACATCTGCCAACGGGGCAAAATACTGTTCGTTCTGCTGTGCGGTTTCCCACTTGGAAGCAGGTTGAAGTATGCGCCCGAAAATGAGCAGGCGTATGAATCCGGCCAGGTCATATATAAGCCCCAGTGAGTGCTTCAAAGTTGCACAAAGCTTGTCCAGCCCCAGCTGCCCAAACAGTCGGTCAAGCAGAAACTTGGCAACGAGTTTTGGCGCGCCTATACAGGCAGCCTCTCCTTCGACGTAAGTTAAGACATGCTTTTGCGGCAGTGGGGAATCGACATAAGGAAGCAGAGAATCAATGATGGGGGTTCCGTTCTTGTATGAGATGTAAATCATCACACGCAGGGCCGTTTGTCATGTAGAGCAGCCGTTGTCTCTGTCGCGCATTTGAAAATGCTTTGCCAGCGCCATCAGATCCTCCTTGCGTTCGGAGCTGATGCTCCTATATATCTGCAGCATGACCTGCTCGTCCTGGTGGAGTTCTTCCTTATCAAAGTGCCGTTCATCCCCCAGCAGCCAGGACAGGCTGACATTTTCTGTGCTGGCAATGCGGACAAGGCCATCTGTATCCGGCTGCCCCTTGCCCCGCAGCCAGCCCATAAAAGCATTTCTTGTGACCCCCAGGCGCCTGGCATACTCAGTTTGCGTCAATTTGCAATTCTGGTCTTTGGCCCGTTTCCACAATTCATTGATCCGTTCATGAAACTTATTCTTCCAAACCATAGCAATCCTTACTCCGCCGCCCCTTCCCGGGTCTCCTTCCACCGCTTCACCAGCCTGGAGGCCAGGTTCACGGAAGCCTCGATGCCAAACTTCTCCTTCAGCATATCTGCCACAGCTCTATTGGTATGGTATTTGCCGGTATCCAGCTCCGCCCACACCTGTTCCTCGATGCCCTCGGTCTTTCTCTTCCGTCCAGAGCCGGGCTTGATAGCAAAAAGCTCAGCGGTGGGCTCCTGCTCCTCCATGATCTTTCGCAGAGCCCGAACGCTGCGTATGCACATACCCGTCAATGCCACGATCTCCTCATTGCCCATGCCAGCCACCAACAGCAGCATAGCAGCTGCCCGTTTGGAAAGAGTGGGCGGCATCACCGTCCCCATATACTCCATGGTGGCAGTCACCCATCCGTCGAATTCGCCAGTGTAGCCGTACTCTATTCTGTGGCATCTGGCTTTGGTTTTGTATTTTTGCATGTTAATCACAACCTAAAATCTTTCCAAATCAGTTGTTCAGCTTTGTCTGTGGACAGCTATTTCTTCAGAGTAGACACCCGGGCTTTCGAAGTGGCCACGGTGATATCGACTTCCTTGTCCATCTTCCTTCTTCCTATTATTTTGTTCACTTTCATAGCATAAAGTGCTATAATATTATAGAACAAACATTCTCTTTGGGTGCAAATTTGTGCCAGACTATTGAGAAAGGAGCGTCATATGGGTAAAATAGATACAGAGGCAAAAGCCTATCTGTCCGACAAAGAGCGGTTTAGCGATATCTTCAATTTCTGGATATACGATGGCAAAAGTGTCATTGACCCCAATGGACTCACAGAGTTGGACACCACCTCAATCGCCATTCCCAACAACGGCAAATCAAGAAAACATTTGCAAAAATACCGCGACATTCTGAAGCTCTACGCTGCAAAATCCGATAACCGTGCCATCTACCTCATACTGGGGCTGGAAATTGAGTCAAAAATCAATTACAGCATGCCCGTTCGCGCTATGCTGTATGACGCTATGAACTACACCGAGCAAGTACAGGCCATAACCAAAAATCGTCGCGAGAACAAGCCAAGGCAGACCCGCCATGAATATCTTTCCGGACTCGGCAGGGATAATCGCCTAAAGCCAGTTATCACCATCGTGCTGAACATTAGTGGCGAATACTGGGATGGCTGCAGGAGCCTCCACGAACTGCTGTATGTAGAGGACGAACGAATTTTGCAATTCATTCCTGACTACAAGCTGAACCTGCTTTCCCCTGACCTGCTGACTGAGCAGGACTTCGGCAAATTCCGCACTGGTGTTGGAGCCGCCATGCAGTTCATCAAACATCAAAATGATGAAAACATGGATTGGCTTAATGATCAGGAACAAATGAAAAACGTAGACAGATCCACGGCTGACTTTATTCAAACCACTACTGGTACAGATTTGCATTTAGATGATGATGAAGAGGTGATTG
>ODAI011668350.1_pt1 | contig 11035 bp, 7 predicted proteins | sample 1539321 | NCBI WGS metagenome assembly ODAI01 (sample SAMN02144231, study PRJEB22623) | gut metagenome | biome: sheep rumen | host: Ovis aries | place: New Zealand | reverse complement strand
TTCAAGGGCAAAATGGAATCTGTAAGGCTGGTGGACATCAAGGAATGGAGAGACCTTTATCTGCTTGACAATTGGGCTGTCAGGAGGAAAGAAGTCTTGAAAAAAGTGAGTTGAAACATGAACCAAAAACTTTACACCCTACTTTCAATATTCTCAATCAATGCACTTCGGGAAAAATTACATGAGCCATTAAAACCAATGGAATTATAGGCATCGCTAAACACGCCCAATTTGGGATGAGAGATTCCAATACTATCGCGAGGACGAATAATTTTAATAGCCAATCTATTTTCCTTAATCAAAAAGGATAGACAATCAAAAAAGTGCTGATTCCTTTTAGATAGTGTTTTTTTTATCTTCTCCAAATTATCTATATCAAAGAAGTCAAGAACACTTCCTTCTTTCCCTTTAACTATAAAATCCCTATCTGCTTGAGTTAGAACATCGTTGATAATGAGGCGCATTTTTCCTCCATGATATAAGAACAAAGCAAAGCCGTCAGCCAATACTTCAATTGCAGAAGAGGAAAAGAATCCTAACATCAAATCAAATGAAGTGGCATTACACAGACATTCAGAAAAGAAGCCTATCGGTTCCCACTCTGATCTGGAGTCAAATTGCCTGTGACTTGGCCAAATTACATCATTCTTTAACATTGGCAAACCTCCTTATATAAAACAATTCGTACACATGATATCATCTCCAAGAATTTCTGCGAGGGTTGTTCCCTTATTGCTGGCCCGGCTTTCTTTTTGTCGGCGGATAATGTCAAGTTTGATTTGGCGTATCCGTTCTGGTTTTATCAACTCTGCAAGACTTTCGTTCTGATTCCAAGTATAACCATCTTTTTCAAACTCCATCGCTTTTTTAAATAGATTAGGATGCTGCTCATAGAGCCATATCCATTCTATCTTCTGCTGGAAAAAGCAAAAGTAGCAGACTGAGCGACTACGGCAGTAAGTTCCTATTTCACTATCTACCTCGAAGGGGATTTCCTCGTAATAGGCAGGCACACCAACACCACTTTCCCTCAGCAGACGGAATATGTCGTCCTTAACCAATATGTCGGTATTGTCAAGAAGAGGGAAATCGTTAAGCTTACCCACTGGATAGTCGGTTGTTTTCAGAAACTCAAAGACTGCATGATTAAACAGTTTGATATCATAGTCAAGCAGTGCATTCATCTTCTTCGAGTAGTAGAACTGCTTGGTAATAGGCTTCTTTACCGTCTCGATAATCTCATCTCGCAAAAAACCTTCAGGGCAAAGTGTCTCGTATATGTCAACAATTTGCTCCAAGTTCTCTTTATGCAGGAATTTGTTGATGACATCAATACTCCATATATTCTTGCGGAATGGGAAGATGGCCTGAATATTGGGTTTCGATGAAATATATCCGTCTCTGTCTTCATCACCACGGATGCCAACGTAGGAAACGGCAAAGTCATCGCCCACATACTCTTCAAACTTATCTAACTTCATCTTCTTGGTACACCAACGGGCTTGGGGTGAAGGCAGAAAACCACCCATTGCTTTCAAGAAGTGATGAAAAGGGGTAGGCTCAGGGCTACCTTCTGCAGCCCTAAGTCGTTCAATCTTTCCCAGGTATGCTTCTAGACGATTTATTAGCGTCTCAGTTTCTTTTAGTTCACAGCCAGTATCTGAGTTGTAGTACTCAATCTTTAACGACGGGTACGTCTTCTTCAGATAAATAGCAAGAGCTGCGCTATCCTTACCGCCTGAAATACCTAATATATGTCTAACCTTTGTCATCTATTCATCATCTTGTTAAGTATCGACAGCAAAGTACAAATATCAATATTGGTATCGCCTGAAAGCATATTGAAGATTCTCTTTTCGAGATTCTCAACCTTCGATTTGTCCTTTTCTGGCAACACATATGTTTGTGTCCTGACATTGGTGCCCTTATTGGTTACCATATCAAAAGAGTATGCTTCATTCCTCTCCGATTCACCCACTTTCTTCGAAATGTCTGAATACTTTTCACATTCACGGAATAAGTAAATTAAGTCATCCGACAATTTATCCTCCTGTTCGTCCCTCAGCGTATCAAGCCTTTGTTCGAGGATTGTGTAGCAGATTGATTGATACCATAGCGTGCGGTTTTCATATTCTGTCATTACGTGATGATAAAATTCACGTTGCTTAACAGTAAGCAAATAGGCTTTTACATTAGAAAGCCTCTCACGAACTTCTACGACATATTCTGAGTAGTCATAGCTTTGCAAACCAAATTCATCCACTAATCGTTTTTCTATCCGATCAATTAACCGAGAATAACAAGAACGCAATTCCTTGATTGCACGTTGTATGATTTTACCATATTCATTGATAAAAACTTCTTGTTTCAGAATCTCCCGATTGAAGCCAAGAGCTTCTGGCAAATCCTCAAAGAATGCTTTTTCAGGATCTTTTGCTTTCGCCAACACATCACGGAATTTCATTGTCGACTCATGGTCGAATTTACGTGTATGTTTGGTGTAGTCATCTAATCGCACATAGAAACTAAGAAATGGCTTGATTGTTTCTATGAAACTAGCATTGGTGATGGTAAATTCATCGCCAAGATTGATAAAACGGCGGTATTGGTTGAAGAATCCCAATTTTACGCCATCAACAGCAAACTTCTTTATTTCAAAATCTCCAGGATGTTTCTGCAACAAATCGAAGAATTCCATATTGACATTGGGCATAAATGCACCCTTTGAAGCATCATAGAGCGCAAAGTCTTGACGCTTTATAAAAAGATAAGTAGGAATCCAAAAATCCAAAAAACCTTGCTTCAGCTTATAAGGTTGCGCAGAAAGAATCTTTATCAATTCAGATATTTTTCTTGCCTTATTCTCAGAACTTATCAAGAACTGTTCACAAGCCTCCCATAATGGCATTATGCCTTTATTGGTTGGAACATCAGCGAAATCACCATTTTGATGAAGCCCAGTATTCTGTAAGAGCGAGGAATAAATGGTCTTTTCTGGCGGATATTTGTCCGCAGGATATCCCATTCCACTTTCAGAATAATGCTCAGTTAGATAGGTGAGATAGCTCTTTCGAGCTTGAGTGATTGTGCCACTTAGTTTGTGTTTATTAAACAATTCGTTAACCATTACTGGGGTCTTGAAATATATTTCGTTACAGACCGTTGACAGTAGTTGGTTGAACTCCCGATGTGAATTTACCTTTTGCTCTTTCCCGGCATACACCCAGACAACCCTATTCTTGTAAGAGAAAAGATTGTCACTAATAGCTTTGTTGAGCAAATTTTCTTCATATTCCTTAAGTTTTTGAATTTCTGTCACAGCCACCCTGTCGTTTTTGTCAATCACACGCTCCAAAAGGTACACGTATTTCTTGATGTTATAAAGGTGGTCTATGATATCTTCTGTATTTGTGAAATAGGCAAAAATCAAAGCATAGTCAGTCTCAGAACTAAACTTTTTAATTTCGTCCAACGCATTCTTTTGAGTGGAGAAAATCAGTTCAATATATCCATCAGTATCACCTGTAGGTACAATATTCAATGGCTCTTCACGTATGATATAATCGAAGAAACGTGGTGTTCCTTTCTGATAGAAGTGAGCCTTGACAGGAGAAATTCTGTGATTGAAGAATACGTTCAATTCATCAACGAAAGTCACAGGACGTGTTACCATCATTCCTGCTTCACGTATCTCAGCTTCTATATCAACATCCGTTCCTTCAAACAACATTAGACGCTCTTTATACTCCGCATACCTAATGATTTTCTTAACTGTCAGTTTTCGAATAACTTTTTCTGCAGCAACAGCACCCATTGCTTCCTCGGCATATTGGGCCAGATGTTTTGAATTCAACTTGAACCCCGCTTTTCCAAAAAGATTTAATAAGCCAATGGCTTTAACAAGATTCACAGCATCCAGCATTTCTTTTTTGCTATCCCAATCTTGACCTTCCACCCGTTCAATAGACAATTGAATCGTGCTCCAACTCATTGAGTCTGCATTAGCATCTTTCAGATATGAATAGAAATTGTAGAGAATGTATTCATAGACCTTTTGGATATTGTAAGTCAGATGTTCTGTAGGCTCAAATTCAGAAAAGGAGTTAATGCCTTTGGCTGACAAAAAAGTAAAAAGAGAACGCTCATTTTGGCCATATCGTTGAATTGCCATAGTAATGGCATAAGCAGAAAAGAGATCCAAAGGGAATAATTGCCTGGCTATTTCATAAGGAAAGTCATCGGAAACATACTTTGTTTCCTTTGCCAACTTATATAAAGACTCCATATTTTGTGGGCAACTATTCTTTTCCAATCCTTTCATTTTAGATGACGCCAGATAAAGTAATTGCTCTACAGGCTCCACGAAAGTGATTTCCCTGAATCGTCCTTTTACTTTTGTCCACTCATTAGCTTGCACTTCTGTCAAGCCCTTTGCGTATGCACCAAAGTTCTGATGTAGCGTGGTGAGGAGCATCATTTGACGAGAAGGTACATTAACTATTTCTGATAATTTCTGCAAAAAATAAAGTTCTTTTTCTGGGTTGTTCTTGGCAGCGTGTTCCAGCACTTTTCCAAACTCATCGATTACAATCAGTAGAAACTTCCCCTTTTTTTGGCATTGAACATAATAATACTTCAAATAGTCAAGAATGCTATTTGAATCGCCTTCAACATTCAATGCTTTTCTCAACAACGTTGACATTTCTGTATAATCACCAACGATGTTCAAAAATTCAAACGACTTTGCATCAGATAGATTTTTGGCATCCAACAAATAGTTCTGTTTGCCAGTTTTCATTAAGTCAGACTCCAAAGCTAATAAGAAACTCGATTTGCCGGTTCCGTATGAGCCAATTATGGTAAAGGAGTGAATACCAGAACGAAAGTCGCTCACAATGTTGTGAATGGCTTTTTGAGCATTGGGGGTAACAAAGTATTGGCTACCCTCAGCAAAACCATTTTCTATATTAGCAGATAAACTAAATACCTTTTTCATAATAATTATCTAAGACCTGTTTGACATTCAAGTCCCTTGTGAACTGAACTTGTTTGATACCTGCCACATCACTGTAGGCGAAATACTGACTATACTCACTTGACAATTGTTTTAACAAATCAATTGTCTCAAAGTCATACAAACAAAAAATCAGACCGATTTTTTCATGTATCATATCAAAAGAAATAGTATTGTCACCTTCCATTTCCTTTAATTTTAGCAAGCCATAAAGGAAAATCTCTTTTGTTACTTTGCGCTTACCGTCAATATTGAAATAATACCCTCTACCCTCTGTATTCTGGCGAATCAAATCAAGGTCAATCAATAGCGACGAAAAATCTTCATTAAATAGTGCTTTACGAGGAAGGGCATAGTTTTGCAGAAGTACGCTAACATCTTTCTTTACAGTATTGGCATTAAAAAGAGTCATTTTTCCTTCTTCAGCCATTTTCAGTTTCACAAATGTTACAATTTGGTCTCGATCGAAATGTGTACGTTCACGTTGGACACCACAGAAAAATAAATTGTACAACGTAGCTTCTTCCAAAAATACTAAGTTAAAGTGAAGCAGCCATAAAGTCGCTATGTCTTCAAGGTATTTATCTTTACCTTCGTCGTTGTCAAAAAGATAATTGCCAAGCCACAGAATTTCATCTTTTTCTGATATACCAAATGCTTTAAGCCAATATCGGATAGAGGTAACCATATTTTTACCCACACCTAATTTGATAACTGCCTCAGGATTATTGAAGCTATGCCCTGCCTTAACAAAATCAAATCCTTTTTTCAACCAAAGTGACTTACAGGGGAATGATTCGTGTCCAGAAAAAGTGTATTTCTTCTTCATCTTACAATGCAGATACTTAATACTTTATGCAATTACATATGACTAAACCAATTTCAACTGAGGAAAAGTATAATTATAATATATTTTTATCTGGTATTATTAGATTCCAGTCAGTATGCAAAAAATTATGTTATTAATAAGCAACAAAATTACATAATTTCTACAAATCTACAAAAATAAAGGCCATTTTTCTTCTTTTTAATAAAGGAAAGATGGCGCTTATGTAGGCCTGCAAATAATCGTATGCAGGAATATACAATTAGTGTCGTCTTCTAGACTAGGAAGAAATGCGAGAAGAATTATAAAGATCAAAAAGGCGCATCTGCTTTCCCTTATGCTGTTGTTGTACATCCCTAAGCTTACCTTTCGAATTACCCCAAAAAGCTCAAAGGCCGAACTTTCCTAAGCTCGGCCTTTGATGTGTCGCAAAGTTTCGCTCCTTTACGACCGTGATAAGATACTCATGACAGCAATGGGCACATGGCTCTTGTGAGAGAGCAAGAAAGACCATGTGCAAGAAAAAATGTGTTTCTCCGTGCGGATTCGTCGAAAAAAAGAATTACTTTTGCAAATGAACCGTCAGTCCGATGCGGTATCGGCAAGAAGGAATGTCGTTTCACGACAATTCTGTGAATACTTTTTAGGCTTTAACTAACTGTTATTAAGAATCATACATAATTATAGCGAGTAATAAGACAAGACGAACGCAATTATGAAAAGGAAATTCAAACTTCTGTTGTTGCTGGCGATGATTGCGAGCACAGCAATGGCACAAACGCAACTCGACAAAGTCAAGATTCCGGCCGACACACGTCTTTATCTGCAGAATCTTGAAAAAGGAGGCAGGCAAGTGCACTATCGCAGCAAAGACGCTATGGCTGAACAGCCGGAGGCTAAGTTGTTCGTGAGTTGCGCCCCCGATGCCGATACAAAGGCTATTGAAGCCCAGTTGAAGGCTGTCGGTGCAAAGCCACAGGGAACCATTGGCCGTTACATCATGGTCAGCGCGCCCGTCGGCACAGTCAGCAAGATAGCAGCCATCAAGGGCGTGACTTATATCAGCAAGGGGCCGAGTGTCAGACAGAAGAGCAATACATCTCGTGAGGTGACAGGTGTCAACAAGGTGCTTCAGGGTGCCGAAGGTCTGCCGCAAGCCTTCACGGGAAAAGGGGTCGTTGTGGGTGTCATCGACTATGGCTTCGACTGTCTCCATCCTTCGTTCAAGGATGCTGATGGCAACCTACGCATCAAAGCGTTCTATATGCCAGGCGTGCCACGCGAGGAAGGTGATAAGGCGGTGACGACTCTTGACGGCACAGAACTGGCAGGCAAAGCCTACACCACACCAGAAGAAATCCTTGAATTCGGCCCCGACGAAAAGAGAGACAGAGCAGATCAAGGAGACCATCGCCGCCTCTGCCACCAAAGACGAGTTCACCGAGGCAGCCTCCATCCACTATGGGCACGGCAAGATAGATGCCTATAAAGGTCTGCTCCACGTGCTGGGACTTCCCACAAGCATCCCCACGCTCAGCCAGCAACAGCCTAAGGGGGGGGACTTTCGCTTGAAGGACGGTCGCCTCTTCATTGAAGGCGCTGAGGACGGCACACCTGTCCGTATCTACACCACTGACGGCAGAATCGTGGCCTCAGCAACGCTCACGGATGGCAGCGTCGGTCTGCCTGTCGGCAGCCCTGCGGGTGTCTATGCCGTACAGGTGGGTAGCCTGGGCTCTACATTGATCCGTACAAAATAGGGATGGGGCCTTCTCTGTTCCATGAATTAGTGAAATTTTAAGATATGAAAAAAAACTCAATGGCTGTAAGGGCAGCAATCGTTTTGGCTGCCTGTGCGCTTATTTGTTCATGTAATCATGATGATGAGTCGTCCGGAGGAATAGAGAATGACAAAAGCATCGTCATCCTTTTTGAGAGTGACTCGCATTGTGAACTATCAGGATATCCTAAATTGGCTGGATTGCGCGATGCCATCAACCAAAGCGATACGGCATGGGCCGGGGCAGTCTGCTGCGGCGACTTCATGCAAGGCGGGGCTGCGGGCTCTGTCTCACAAGGAAAATACATCATAGATGTGATGCGGTCGGTGGGTTACGATGCGGTCACATTGGGCAACCATGAATTTGAGTATGGTGGTGAGAATATGATCACGCAACTTGCTCAATTGGGTGCGCCCGTGGTTTGTGCCAACTTCTTCAGGCATGGAGAGTCGGTTCCTTTATTTCCCACCTATGTCATTCGCCAGTATGGAAAGAAGAAAGTGGCTTTTGTCGGTGCTTTGACACCAGAGACCATTGTCACACAGCGATTCGCTTTCTACGAAAATGATAAGCAACTGTATGACCTGCAGGATGACAGACTGATAGAGTTGGTGCAGAAAGCCGTTGACGGAGCGCGGGCCGAGGGCGCCGACTATGTGGTGGTGCTTTCGCATATAGGCGAAAACTCATCTATTGCCCATACGTCCCATGATCTGGTAAAAGGCACAAGGGGAATTGATGTGGTGCTTGACGGACATACACATTCTTCTATAGCGGAGGAGTGGGTGAGCAACCTTGACGGAAAACCTGTGCTCGTATCGCAGACCGGCAACAAGTTCAAGCATATCGGAAAATTGATAATCAAGAGCAATGGTGAAATGACAACTTCACTTTTGCCTACTGAGGAAATAGGACAAAAAAGCCCTTCCGTGGAGCAAACCGTCGAAAAAATCAAATCGCAAGTGGCAGAACAGGTGGGAGTGGTGGTATGCCACAGCGACTATCCACTGATTGCTCTCGGAACAGACAACACCCCTTTGTCGACAACTATGGAGACTACCATTGGCGATTTAGTCACTGACGCTTTCCGCCATTTCTATAATGCGGATATTGCCTTCCAAAACGGCATCTCGCTCTCTGCGGATTTTGCGGCTGGAGATATCACAAAATATGACTTGATGAATCTCATGCCTTTCGAAGACCAATTGTTCCTGATTGAGGTGAGTGGTGAATTGCTCATGAGCATGTTGGAGCAATGCACGAAAAATCTACCATTAAGTGAGAATTTTTTCCCACAGTGCTCTGGCATCAAATATACGGTGCATCAGAAAAGTGATGCGGTGACCGATGTGATGGTGCTCGACCATGAAAGTGGTGACTATCAACCACTGGAGCCTACGAAGAACTACAGCGTATCGTTGGGGGTATTCTACTCCAGCAAGGGGTTCTATGGCATATTGAAAGATTGTAAGGTGCTCAAGGTTGACGCAAAGACGACACGTGATGCCTTGGAGACGTTCATGACCACGGCGCTTAAGGGGCAACTGGGCAACACATACAGAGAGCCACAAGGAAGAATCACCATCATAGATGATTAGAAGGGCTTCCAGGACTGCCGTTGAGAATGATGACTTTCATATCGTCTCTGTCGTTATCTTTAGCGGCCTACATACTTCTCCATCTTCACCAGGGTGCTGCTTGAGTCATCATAATTATCTCCGAGCCAGTTGTTGATGCGCCACATCCCTCGCTCATAGTCGAGTGAGAAATAGACCTTCATGTGGGTGCCGTGCCTTTTATCCACAATGGTGAATTCGGCTTCCGCCATATTGCCCGTCGTCAGATTCACCTTGATGTTCTTCACCTCAACAGGTGTCTCCAACCCTCCGGTCCAATGGAAGTCGTCCACGAAGAAACGTTCCTCTGCCGACGACACGGTGGCCTCTTTCTCATTGACTGCCTCATAGATCTCATTCCAATAAGCGGTGTAGTAATTCTTGTCCAAGTCGAAGGGATCCATACCCGACCCTTCGGCGAACGTCTTGTTGACCGCATCGAAATACTTCTGTATCTGCCTGGCCACAACCTCTTCTTTCCAGTCGCTCTCGGGAGCGGCCGACACACCGTCTGCGAGACCCTTGTCGTCCATGCTTTCCTTTGCGGCCTCCATGCTCTTGATAAGTTGGAGGTTGGTCTGCTCGACGATGTCCAGTTTGATGGCGTTGTTGTCATTGACTGGTTGATACCAGGCTATTTTGCCGAAATAATCCTGAAGGTCCTTTGACTGGAAGCGGTAGCCGTGATAAGCGAGAATCTTATTGCGCAACAGGCGCAGCTCCTCCTTGGAGTCGACATGACTATCCAGGTAGGCTTGGTTGAGTAGAATGCTGTTGACAGCGTTCCAAGGCTCCTCCTGCAACATCATCTGCTGCTTTTCCCGGCATACCTTCTCGTTGTCGGCAGTCAGCGCCATCGTCCACATGGCGTCGCCGTTGGGCTTGCGGATGGCCAGGAAATTCTTGCCCTCCTGCCTGACATGCTGCACTCTCCAGCCAAACTGGGCGCCAAAGGGACAGTCTTCGGCCTGGCGGCTGGGAATGATCTTATACTCGCCCTGCTTGCCAGCCACTCTCTCCAAGGTCAGTTCGTCGCCTTGGCTGGTGGTCATATAGACGATTTTTCCCATTCTTATCTCCTTGACAGTGTAAAGGTTGAAACCGTCCCAGAACTTATCGTTGACGTGTATCGTCTGTGCTTGTGCCATCATCACGGCACAAAGCATCATCAGGGTAACCAAAACTTTCTTCATGTCTCAATCAAATTGATGCATCATGGCCGACAGGTTGATCTCCTCTCCAAGTTGTGAGCACAGTTTGTCGTATTCCTTGGCGGTGATATCCTTGCCGTCCTTTGAATGGTTGCTCTCAGCCAACTCACCCTCCATGTCGTATTGGTCGATGCAGCTGAAGTTGAGCACGGCCTTGCTGTTTTTCACAATGGTGAAGTCGGACATCATGCACCCTGTGCCGCAACCTCCCTGCACTCCCACGCCATTCTCGTAGAAATAGATGTCTGTCGCTCCGAAGGTGGACGCGAGCACAGCGGGTTGACCGCCGGCAATAGAGAACAGGATATTATAGTAATGATTTTCGTCCTTGATGAACACCTCGGGCGTACCGTCGCGGTCGACGTCCAGCAGACCGTAGGCTTTGAAGGCGACCTCATCCTTGTCGAGCCCCTGCTTCTCCGCAGCCAGTTCCTTCATCTTCGGCAGATACTTGTTGATGTCAAAATTGTTGTTGAACTTCGCGTCGTCGACATAGGCACGCATATTCATGAGGATGTCGTAGTCGTCGTCATTCACAAAGAAAATGTTGGCGACACGCCATTGTCCGTCCTCCACCCGCATCAGCC
>ODAI014623473.1_pt1 | contig 11036 bp, 7 predicted proteins | sample 1539321 | NCBI WGS metagenome assembly ODAI01 (sample SAMN02144231, study PRJEB22623) | gut metagenome | biome: sheep rumen | host: Ovis aries | place: New Zealand | reverse complement strand
TGGAGGGGAATGCTTCTGATCATGCCATCAACCCGCTTGCCATGATGGATCTTCTGATGCTGATGGATGAACAGATGGAGCAGGAAGTCCGTATCCATCCTCCTGCTTTCGCGCTGGTGGATGCCGCTACAATCTGGGGCCGCCTTCTTGCCGAAAAGTATAGGATTCCGATGGTCCTGTCCAGTGCGCCTATGATCATAAACCGCCTGACGATGAAGGAATACTTCCGGTATTTTGAACAGCTGATGCAGATCCTGGAAACTGGCGTGATGGAGGAAAAGCTGGAGGAAGCAGCGAAGGCCGGCTTTCCGAAGAAGGATATCTACGCCCTGTATACGGTAGAGGAAGAAGAAAACTGCATCGTATATGTATCAAAAGAGCTCCAGCCCTGCGCGGATCAGATGCAGTCGTATCACATCTTTTACGCGGGATACGTCAATGATGAGAAAGAGGGAAGGGACAATAGTCTGGAAGATGAGGTTGGTCTGAAAGCCGGAGGCGAAAGGGATGCTGCCCCGCAGGACACGGAGCACGAAAGATCTTCCTCGCGCCCCCTCATCTATATTTCGATGGGGACCTCATCCATAAATACGGGATTCTTCTTCAAAAACTGTGTCACTGCCTTTCAGAACCGGGAGGAGCTTGACATCGTGATGGCAGTCTGCAGCGAAGAGATCGTGAAACAGCTGGGAGATCTGCCAGGACATATCCGGGCGTATCCCTATGTGGACCAGAAGGAGATCCTGAAAAAAGCCGACGTGGTGATCTTTCATGGCGGGCTGAATACCCTGCGGGACAGCCTTCTGGCCGGGGTGCCTATGATCATCTGTCCCAGGGCTTTTGACCAGGAAGGAAACGCAAAGCGCGTGGAGGAGCTGGGGGCCGGGATCGCGCTTTCCAACAACCGTCCTGAAACGCTGTGGCGGGCAGTCCGTCTGATGCTGTCGGTCCCTTCCTACAGGGAAAACGCTTTCAGCATAGGGGAGACCCTGCGTAAAAGCGGCACTGTCGAAGAAGCGGGCCGGTGGATCTTATCGCGGATCGGGATAGAAGACGCATCATATAGTGAACGACAATAATGCTCTGTCGTTTACTGTAAAGCCTCCGCAGCTTAGGAACTGTTGAAAAATAACTTATACACCTTTGCAACAGTTCCTTACCGAAGGGGAATTGTCAGTGCAACAGGAGGCGAGGCTATGAAAAGGAGGTGATCTTATAATAGTGGCAATATGGGGGACCTATCCGGACTTTTTGGAGATGTACCAAAAGCTTGACCCGGAGGAGAGAAAGGAGATCTGCTTTGTGGTCTCCGGTAAAGGGCAGTTGGAGAAATATAAAGACCGCTTTCCCGTCATAGACCAGGAGCAGCTCTCCGGGGGACAGGTCGAAAGGCTGATCATCCCGTTATTTGATATGTACATGGTAAATGATATCGTGTGGAATGTATTTCGCAATACGGATCTAAAGGCAGATCAGATCTGGATCATAGATTCTGCGGGACTTTTGAGGTTGTTCAAAAAATATGGCTCGGTCAAGGGGATACTTGACTGTGAAAAGCTCCCCTGTCTTAGCGGGATGGAATATGACGTGGTATCCCATTGTAACCTCAACTGCAGGGGATGCTGCCATTTTTCGCCGCTTGCGGAGCCGGGATCCGGTGATCCCGCTGCTTTTCGGAAAGACCTGTCCCGCGTCCATGAACTGGTGGATGAGCTCGGAGAGATCCGTCTGGTAGGCGGTGAGCCGCTGCTTTGTGATGATCTGACAGAATATATAGAAGCTTCGCATGAAATATTTCCGGATTCAAAGATCCTCGTTTTTACAAACGGCATACGTCTTGGCAGTATAACTGACGATCTGAAGGACTGTATGAAAAAGAATGGCGCACAATTCAGCGTAACCGTCTATCCGCCGGTAAATAATTATGTCTGGGGAATGATAAAAAAGCTGGAGGCAGAAGGGATCGCCTTTTACCGAAGCATGCAGATGGACTCTTTTGGCGCATGGATCAATCCGGTCGGTGATTCGGATCCGGAGGCAGCCGCAGCTTCCTGTTACATTCCTTTTTGCTACTCGATGGATCAGGGCAGGATCTACAGATGCAGTACAGAAAATAAGATAAAAGTATTTGAGAAGTATTATAAGCCTGAAACGGGCTTTCCGGAGGGAGGCATCGATCTGTATGATCCATCCCTGACGGGGGCAAAGCTTGCTTCATATCTGCTTTCTCCGGTAGAGATGTGCCGCTTCTGCGGCCATGTAAGAAAGTTTGCCTGGGGAAGGGCAGGAAAAGACCCTTCCGCAGAGGATTGGTACGGGGATGGAAAAATATGAGAATTGGAATACTGTGCCCGTCGGAGATCGCATACAGGCGGTTCCTTCCTGCGTTAAAGCAGATCGATGATGTCATTTTTGCGGGAGTGGGAGTAAACTCTCCATATGAAAGATATGGGGATACATTACCTGGTAAAGAAGAAACAGCACAAATGCTTGAAAGGGGAAAAATAAAAGCCGGTCAGATGATCTCAGGATATGGAGGGCGCTTATTTGACAGCTATGAGAGCGTTGTGTCAGCTCCTGATATCGATGCCGTCTATATCCCTCTTCCCCCCGCTTTGCATTATAAGTGGGCGAAGAGGGCGTTGGAATGCGGGAAGCATGTCCTGGTGGAGAAGCCTTCCACTATCTCCTGTGCCGATTCAAAGTCACTTGTGGGGATCGCTTCGGAGAGGGAGCTTGCATTGCATGAGAACTATATGTTCATTTTCCATGACCAGCTTGATGCGATAGAGGAGGTCGTTAACAGCGGAGAGATAGGAGATGTACGCCTTTATCGTATTTCCTTCGGTTTTCCGAGGAGATCCGCGGATGATTTTCGCTATAACAGGTCATTGGGAGGGGGAGCTCTGCTCGATGCCGGAGGATATACTTTAAAATATGCAGCCAGACTGCTGGGGGATACGGCAGAGTTTAAGTATGCCGTGCTTGATCATACGGACGATCCTGAGGTAGATATATATGGATCGGCGGCGCTTGTAAATGAGGCCGGTGTAACCGCACAGATCGCCTTCGGGATGGATAATGATTACAGGTGTGAGCTTGAGGTATGGGGGAGCAAAGGGACGCTTAGGGCCGGAAGGGTTTTTACTGCCCCTGCCGGTTTCGTACCGACGATGACGATAAAAAAGAATACTTCCGTCTGGGAACAGCCTCTGCCCGCTGATGATGCTTTCAGAAAATCGATAGAATATTTCGTGAGATGTATGACTGATAAGGAAACACGGGAGGAAAGCTACAGAGCGATCCTTAAACAGGCACGGCTCATGGACCGGTTCCATGAAATGGCAATGCAGGTGCGATCTGTCGCTGCAGCTCCTGTAAATCGTGTGAATTGTGAGGAAGGAAATGTATAACATAAACGCCAATATGTCGCTTATGCAGTTAATTGAATCATGGGCAACAACGGAAAACCCCTTCAATTCGACCGATGACATTCTCGCCTGGATAAAAGAGAAAAACAGAGATGTCAGTGTCGCGATCAGAAAGATCCCATATGATTATACAGGTGACAACTGGCATTACGATCAGGAAAGAGGGGAGATCAGAAACAGGGACGGAACTTTTTTTCAGATAAAGGGGCTTCAGAAGACAGAGGACGACAGGGTCCTTCATGAGCAGCCGATCATCATTCAAAACGAGATCGGATATCTTGGAATAATCTGTAAGGAATTTGACGGAGTCCTGTATTTTCTGATGCAGGCTAAGATCGAGCCGGGCAATGTCAACAAGATCCAGATCTCGCCGACCATCCAGGCTACCAAAAGCAATTTTATGCAGGCCCATGGCGGGAGAGTTCCGGCGTTCCTTGAATATTTCTCAAACAAGTGCAATTACGAAATAATCGTGGATCAGATCCAGTCAGAACAGTCCTCGAGATTCTTAAGGAAACGGAACCGCAACATTATCATTGTGGTGAATGATGAGATAGAGGTGCCGGATTCCCACAGGTGGATGACTCTTGGACAGATAAAGCAGTTAATGAGCTATGATAATCTTGTAAATATGGATACCAGGACCGTTATTTCCTGTATTCCCTTTTCCTTAAGGGATTTCTCCTATAAAGAGCTCAGTCATATCCGGACGCTGTTTCATCAGGAAGCCTTCTATAACTCTGTTTTTTTCGGCAATTCCGGATCAGAGATCAATAAGATCTATCAGTACATGAATGAGATCAAGATGCTTGACCGAAGCGAGATCAGACTGGTGGATCTGTATTCTCTTGAGTCATGGAAAAGAAAAGCGGATGAGATCAGTTCCGAAAACGGAGCCTTCAAGGTGGTCTACTGTGATATCGAAATAGAAGGCAGAGAGGTCAGAAGGTGGCAGCAGCCTTTGTTTGAAGCGAAGGGTCAGTCCGTATTCGGGCTCATATACTGTGTTGAGGACAACCTTCAGAAGTTTCTGATCCAGACAAAATCAGAGGTCGGATGCTTTGATAAGATCGAGATAGGCCCGAGCGTACAGCAGGAGCCCGGCGAGAATCCTAATGCAAGCCTTGTTGATGCTCTGTTTACATATAATTATGAGCACAATAAGGGAATAGAATTTAACGGCCTGTTTTCAGAGGAGGGCGGGCGCTTCTATCAGGAGCAGAATCGCAACGTGATCATGAAAATTGAGAAAAGCGATCTGCCGAAGCCCCTGCCGGAGGGGTACTTCTGGGCTGATTTTCAGACGCTTAATATTCTGATCCAGTTCAATAACTGCCTGAATATTCAGCTTAGGAACCTGCTGTCTGTTTTGGATATATGAGGTGAAATATGAATAAGGTCATCATTACCGGATGCGGAGGCTTTTTCGGAGGAGCGCTTACCAAAACGCTTCTTGATCAGGGCGTTAAGGTATACGGGGTGGATATTAACGAAGAAAAGCTGAGCAGGTTTAGGGAGCATGAAAATTTTTATCCCGTTGCCGCGGAATTTGAGGATTATGAAAAGCTTCCGGAGATGATAAAGGATACCGGTGCAGACGTGTTTTATCATCTTGCGTGGGCAGGAGGATTTACGACGGCAATAAGAGATTATAAATTACAGATGAGGAACGCGGCCTTTGCCGGAGATGCCCTGACAGCTGCCCGGAATCTTCTTGCAAAAAAGTTTGTATATGCCAACACATATAATCAGTATGAGATCATAAACTTCCTGGAATCGGAAACCTTTGAGCCCAGATATACCTGTATATATTCCACCGGGAAAACGGCTGCAGGCCTGATATGCAGAACGCTGGCTCATAACCTTGGCATTGAATACAGTGCCGGTCTGATCCCGATGCCCTATGGTGAAAACAATTATTCAAAGCAGCTGGTGAATGTCGTTATCGACAGCCTGAATCATGGAAAAGCTCCGAAGTTAGTCGAGGGAAACAATCTGTATGATCTTGTATATGTGCAGGACATTGCGGATGCCCTGATCGCCATCGGAGAGAGAGGGAAGGATAAAAAAGAATACTACGTCGGTCACAGAAGGTTAAAAACCTTCAAAGAATGGATGATCGAGATCCGTGATGAGATCGCTCCGGAGGTTGAGCTGAAATTTGGTGAATTTAAGGACAATCAGCAGATCGATTATTCGAAGGTGGATCTGGACGCACTCTACAGAGATACCGGATGGGAATGTCGATATGAACTGAGAGGCAGGATAAAGGATGTCGCACAGTGGGTAAGGGATCATATTATATGAGCGTCATATTCTTTTCAGAATATCATCAACCCTTTCACAGACTAAAATAAGTCCCAATGTCCTTTCGAAGGCGCTGACAAGCCTCTCTGTCTCCTGATAAGAGAAGTATCCTTCACCGAAGAGTTCGATAGCAAGCCTTCCATCCTCCAGCTCATCAATATAAAATTGGAGCCATGCCTGTCTGTGTTTCAGGCCGGGGAGGTATCCAAGCGGAAGAGACGGAAACTGCTTTTCTCCAAGATGAAAGCTTCTTTTCATTTTTCCCCTGTAATTCATGCTGATACAGGATCCCGCCTGCGGATATCTTTCCACAAGCTCCTGTATGGGGATCACGTCATAATAGACAGTATCCTGCCAGGTTTTCTGGAGTTCGTTTAAGAATTCGCCGGTCGCTTTCGTTCTGTCGATATCCGCACGCACAAGGACGCCTCTGGCAACGCATCCATGCAGATTGTCGTAAGCGGAGGTATCTCTGCCGTTGTGAAAGATCTGACAGATCAGCCGGTCCTGGCCCAGAAACTTTGCCAGGGTAAGAAACAGGGCTGCCTGTATATAGGTACTGTCAGATACTTCGTTTTGTTTCAGGAACTTTGTTTTCTGAGCCTGCGAAAGGGCGCATCCGATCTCCCGCGAGACCGAACAGATCGGGTGGTTTTCGGAAGCTCCTGCGGGCATTCCCTTGAAGCTTCCGAATTGCCTGTTAAAAAAGCGCAGGGCTTCACGGTGAAAGACTGATCCCTTCAGTTCCCCTTCATATGCGGCAACATCAAAAAAGTCATAGTTCTCCCTGACAGGCTCTCTGCCCTCGTACCTGTCTGATATCTCGTCATACAGAAGGTTGATGGAGACCTGGTCAGCCACCAGATGCGATATGTTCATATACAGGAACCTGGTTTTTCCCGCATGAACGATCTCGAGATCGAACAGGGCCTGACGCAGCAGATCCCGTCTCTGTGACGATTTTTTCATTCGGTATGCCCCGAACTTTTCAGGTTCTACCGTCACTTCCCCGACTGTCGTATCATAGGCCTCGTTTCGAAGGATCATTCCGGATGGGCTGAAACGGATACCGTATACCCTGTGCGACATAAGGCTTTCTTCGATCGCCTGCTTTAGCCTGCCTTCGTCAACTGTGCGGTCAAGCCTGAAAAGAAACCTCAGATCCGTCCAATCGATGGGCTCCCCGATGCTTCCGGTATTATAAAAAAAGTAATGATTGGAGAGCGTCATCGGATATTCTCTTTCGGGCTTGTATTTATGATCAAGTACAGGTTTTCGCATATCAGCATTCTTTTCGTATTGCAGGGCGATCCCTGCGGGGGTCTGGCCAAGCATAATATCACGGGTCGAAAGCCCTCTGAGCCCGGATATTGAGGACAGCGCAGCCGCATCTATGGAATCGCCGCCAAGTTCAAGAAAACTATCGTTTCTGTCTGCCCTGTCGATATGCAAAACCTCCTGCATGGCGGTACGGATCGCTTCCTCGATCCTGTTTTCAGAGTTTTCATAAGCGGCTTTATTCACGGAAAGATCGGGGGTCAGACGGTTGCGATCCAGCTTTCCGCTGTAATTTAGCGGCAGTTCATCAAGCCTTACAAAAAAAGAAGGGATCATATAAGAAGGCAGTGAAACGGCCAGGTGCCTGCGGAGAGCCTGTTCATTGACGTTTTCCCCGCAATACCATGCCCAGAGCCTTGCATCGTTTCCTTCTCCGATCACTTTTACGGCACTCTGCCTTATTCCCGGAAATTCCATGATCCGTTTTTCTATGGCGTCCGGTTCGATGCGGATACCAAAGAGCTTCATCATGGAATCCTTTCGGCCAAGGAGCAGGAGCTCGCCCTCCTTTACTTCCTGCGCAAGATCACCTGTCATATATAATCTTCCATGCTCCGGATGCTCAAAATATTTTTCGGCGTTAAGCGCTTCGGAGGCATAATAACCGTTCTGCCGTCCTGATACTCCGCCGATACAAAGCTCGCCGGTCTCTCCCTTTTTTACCGGCTTTCTATCATCATCCAGAATGAATATTTCCCCATGATGCCCGGCTATGGGAAAGGTGACGGCTCCTCCTGAATACTCATGCCCGAAGAGATGCAGGTACGGCCCGAAAAGCTCGGAAGCGCCGTAGTTAACGATCACCTCTTCGCACCCGCAGCTTGACATAAGGGAAGCGACATGGTCCGAAAGAGGCTCGCCACCCGTCAGCAAAAGCCGGATCCGGGGCATAAGCTCCGCATATGCGGGGTCCGATCTGTACTGTAAAAAATGGGAGGGAGTGATATGTATGGTGTCAGCATGATATCTGTCGATACATGCCTTAAGCGACGCGGGCGTTCTCAGATCCTCTTTACGGGGCAGCACGATGGTCTTCTCATTCAGAAGACAAAGGCAGATGCACCAGGAGGAAAGAACAAAGCCCAGACTGCAGTCCAGAATGAGCCGGTCGCATTTTTTTACAAAATATTCAGGGATACGGTCTGAAAAGCCTGCAAGGGTCCTTTCTACAGCGGAGAAATGGCTGTTGACAACGCCCTTTGGCTTGCCTGTGCTCCCGGAGGTATAAACGATCTGGAATGGGTCGGAGCCCTTAAGCGCCCCGATCATTTTCGATATTCCAAAGACATCCTGCTTTGGAACCTTATGGGCGCGGAATTTCTCTACCATGGCTTCATCGATCACCATGGAAGGGCCGCAATCCCGCATGGCGGCCTCTCTGAGCTGACCGGGCCACCCATCGTGGAAGGTGACCTGCACAGCGCCGGCAAAGAGCGTGCCGAGCCAGGCTCTGATATAATCCGGCGAACGCCTGATGAAAAGCACTACTCTGTCGCCTTTTCTGATGCCGGAGCTGTATAGACATAACGCTATCCTTTCCGCATCTTCTATAAGCTCCCTGAACGTAAGAGTGCCTTCTTCAGAGATCAGGGCCGGCAGCATGCTTTCCCTGTATTGCGCCATAACCTGCGGGATCGTATTTAAGCCATCCAGACCGCCTTGATACATCAGATACCTCCAAATAGAAATTATGTATCAGTATTTTATCAATATTGCAGGCTTTTAGCAACAAATACCCGGACCTGACAGCGCATGGAGTCATAAAAAGGGGAAACGTGAAAAATGCCCAATAAAAGGGAGGTGCCACGTAAACTTTAGCTTAGACAATATGTAATGACCTCCATTTTGTAGATTCGTGGATTTACCTGTATACTACAGATTGGTAATAATCAAGTGGTAACAGGGATTACCGCATACAAAAGGAGGTCATCAAATGAATTATAGCACAGTTTATGTAGGTATGGATGTACACAAGGAATCTTTTTCTCTTTGCTGTTATACAAACGAGAAAGAAGAAGCCGAGTACCCGCAAAAGGTTGATGGGCATTACAGCAAGGTCATCAACTATCTGGAAGCCATGCGTTTCCATTATGGAGATGATGCCATTTTTATATGTGGTTACGAGGCTGGCTGCCTCGGGTTTACTTTATATCATCAGCTTACCGATCACGGTATCAAGTGTGTGATCCTGGCCCCTACGACAATGCCAAAGCCTAAGGGAAAGAAGAAGATCAAGACGGATAAGCGTGATGCAGCTCTTATAGCCCGTTGCCTTGCACACCGAGATTACAGTGCCGTCCATATCCCGACGGATAAGGATGAGCAGACAAAGGAATACATCCGTATGCGTGCGGATCATAAATCGGATCTCAAAAAGACGAAACAGCGAATTCTTGCTTTCTGTATACGGCATAACTATCGGTATGAGGACGGTACGAACTACTGGACTCAGAAGCATTTGGCCTGGTTGCGTTCGCTTAAACCGGATGGTCTGTATAAGGAGATTCTCGAAGAATACCTGCTTACATTCGACACTCTCACCGATAAGATCGAGCGTCTTGACAAGCGGATCTAGGAACTATCATCTGACAAAGAGTATCAGGAGAAAGTGCACAACCTGACCTGCTTCCTCGGGATAAAAACACAGACTGCTCTTTCGGTAGTCGCAGAAACCGGAGATTTCAAACGCTTTGCTTCTGCCCAACACTATGCCTCATATTTAGGTCTTGTACCAGGCGAGGATTCCAGCGGAGAGGGACAGACAAGGCTTGGTATCACAAAAGCAGGCAACAGTCATTTGCGTACGCTTCTCATAGAGGCTGCCCAAAGCTTCAGCAGAGGACAGATAGGATACAAGTCCAGGGCATTGAAAATGCGGCAACATGGGTGTTCTCCAGCGGTTATAGCTTACGCAGACAAAGCAAACGAACGTCTTCGTCGTCGGTACTACAAGTTGACACTGAGTAAGGGCAAGAAAATGAATGTTGCTAAAGCCGCAATAGCCAGAGAACTTGCCTGCTACATCTGGGGAATGATGACGGAGAACATCGCATGAGGTACAACATCGTCCAGTCACAGTCAAGTCCAGGCCGCCTGCGGCGGTGCTTCGCAGACTTGACAGTGCCATTCCGATGTTGTGATTGACAACTAAGCTGATGTAAGCCGGCTTGCGCCGATTCCATCAGCCACAGACAACTGAAAGCATCTTGGTAGGGCTATGGTCTTTTCAAGGTTCGAGCGATCTACGACAATCCTATGTTGGCACGGGCAACCATGATCCACGCTTTTAGACGGTAGCGCTCACGGCGGACCATTGACCTGTCGGTAAGGAGAGAAATCTCCGAATCCACGTATATCAGAGTGGCCAACGCCGGGAACTGATACCCTAAAGCTCTTTCACGATGCCTTCGGAAATAATGGAATAAATTTGTGGTGATTCTTGTTAATTTTCCTCTTGACAAAAGTCATTACATATCAGTATTTTAAGGTAAAATCTTTATTGGAAGTTATGGCTATAGAACTGATTGAAAGACAGTGAATTCAAATTGAGAGGCAGGCGTAGGGTCTACCCCGCTAATCGCATCCCGAATTTTTTCTGTTACAGCAGTATCTTTTCTATAAGACCCCCATTGTCCCCTGCAGAAATAAAGTAAACGAAGAACATATATCAATTTGTAGTATTAATTAATAATAATCTTTGCATCAACCAATCAGGATTATCTTCAACAGGATATACATATTGATCAGGACCCCAGTCACCATCATTTTTTTCCATATAGAAATATGCATTTCCATTTGAAGAAATAATAATATCTCCAGCTACTAATTTGGGGAACCTATTTGTTTTTGTATTCACATCGCTCTGACCATAGTAATTTCCAATGCGAGCAAAATTTCCCCAACTCTCCTGGCTTGCAACACTATTATTATTATCACCAAAATTAAAGATTCCGGCACTAG
>ODAI014466007.1_pt1 | contig 11036 bp, 6 predicted proteins | sample 1539321 | NCBI WGS metagenome assembly ODAI01 (sample SAMN02144231, study PRJEB22623) | gut metagenome | biome: sheep rumen | host: Ovis aries | place: New Zealand | reverse complement strand
TGGACTCGTCAGAAAATAAGCGTAAAAGTAAAGCTCTGTGCTCTCCGTGGCTCCGTGGGGGATTAAAAACGACAAGTTCGTTCTGTTTTAGCCTTTTATAGAAACATTTCCAACCGTACAGGTCGGCTTTTTTTATGATTATATAAATGATTTGCTAAATTAAATATTTAATTTTTATATAATGTTGGCATATTTACTTATTTGTTTGCATTTACCCTCCTCGAAATTCAAAATTATGCTCTTAACGCGCAAAAAAGTAGTAAATTCGTTTTGCAATATTCCAATTTGTTTGTTAATTTGCGGATGAATAAAATACTTAATACCGAGCACTTCCCAGCTCTTAACTATAACCCGTGTCAGGCGTGGGAAGCACCTGCACCGTAAAAACAAGACAATCATGAAAGCATTAAAAGTTTATTTGATTCTATTTTCCTTCCTTTTCTCCCTTAGTGGATTCGCATTTGATTTTGAAAAGGACGGAATCTACTACAACATCCTTAGTGAAGACGACAAGACTGCTGAAGTAACATCTGGTGACGTTGCCTATACAGGAGATATTGTTATTCCTTTTGAAGTAAATGGTTATTCTGTTACAGAAATTGGAGAACATGCATTTGAATATAGCACTATTACATCTGTTAATATTCCTTCATCTGTGATAAGAATTAAGAAGAATGCATTTTGTGAATGCAAAGGTCTGACTTCTGTTGTTATCCCATCTAAACAAATAGTTATTTCGCCTTATGCTTTTATGTATTGCGAGAACTTGGTTTCATTGACAATCTTTGGTGAAGTGAAAAGTATTGGATCAAAAGCTTTTTCGTATTGCACGTCACTTAAAGACATTTATTTACATGCAAGAACTGTTAAAAAAGATTTTTCTGTACAGAATAACACATTTTCCAATGTTTCAGGCGATATTATAACTCATGTATATAATGGAATGGAGGAGATGTATAGTTATTATGGAAGGGGTATGGGTTTTCCACATATTGTTGGTGACTTAGTATTCCAAGTATTTGATGGCGAAGTTTATACAGATACCATCACTCAGAAATTAGGAGAAATAGGATATGTACGCAACTTTGAGAATACAAATTGGCAACCTTTATACGTACCATTTGATATAAATTATCTGGATGTTAAGGATGAATTTGAAATTGCAAAGATTGAAAATGTCCATCTTCAATTACGAAGAATTCATACAAATGGGGTTATAGATGAGAACAAATATACCCTATGTGTTTCATGCAAATTATTAGACAAGGAAAAAAATAATGAAGCATGGCATAATCGTCCATATTTAATCAAACCGAAAAAAACAGGAACGATAAATGCATCATTGGTAGGACAATCTTTAGTCAAATATAAGGAGGTTACAGATGACGAATGGAAAGAAAGAGTTGATTCTTCGGGCGTGACCATTTATCCTTCCAGTGAAGATACTATTTCTCGCATGATAGTAAAAGACCACAATGTTGTTTTCAAGGGAACTTATAGTGGAGTCAGTGCAGCAGAAATGGTTGCGAACAACTATTTGACTTTGAAAGATAGTAAGATATGTGTTCCTGCTGAAGACATGGATGCTCTTTCTCCTATGCGCTGGTACATGTCTTTTGAGAACAAAAGCTCAGAAATTGGATATGTAATGTTCTTCATCCATGATGCAGAAGGCAATACTGTTGATTATTTTGAGAGTAAGATTTTATCTGATGACAATACAACCGGTATTTCAGAAGCGGAATCCCAGGCTACATCCATATCTGACATCTTCACTCTTGATGGACGTAAGACAGATGGTAAGAACCTGAAGTCTGGCATTTACATCAAGAATGGAAAGAAGTATATAGTTAAGTAAAATTGAGAAGAACATTTTAAATATTAATAAAAAAAGTCGAGGTACATTGATAAGTTAAACTCAGTACCTCGGCTTTTTTTATGATAGAATAAATATTTCTCCTAAAATAATAGGGTAATTTGTTTTGTTTGCGATTAAACATAACCGCGATTATAACAGAAAACACATAAAATGTTTTTTTATTTTATAAATTTTCGTTCAAAAAGTCTCTATTACTTTGTTATCATAACCATAAAAAAGTATATCTTTGCAGCAAGGAAAGACGAAAAGCAATGGAAGTAAACATACAGACAACGGCGGATGGCAGTCAAACGCTCTTTGTACCAGAACTTGACGAGCATTACCATTCCATCAAGGGTGCTCTTACGGAGTCGTTGCACATTTTTATATATACTGGGCTTAACGTATGTCATGCTGTTGAACCTCGTGTTCTCGAAATCGGTTTCGGCACGGGGCTCAACGCATTCCTTACATTGGTTGAAGCAGATAAAGGTCGTAAGGTTCACTTCACCTCACTTGAGAAATATCCACTACCAATGGACATTATCAGCAAGATGGAATACGCAAAGTTCGTGGATGAACAATATGCACCTCAATATAATGCGATTCATCAAGCGCCTTGGAACGTATGGTGTGACATTACGTCACTTTTCCGATTAAGGAAGATGGAGACAGACCTAACCGCCCTACCGCTCAAGGAGAAATATGACGTAGTATATTTTGATGCTTTTGCACCAGAAAAACAACCTGAGATGTGGACACAGGAAATTATCCAGCATATCTACGAACATTTGGACGAAGGAGGAATATTCGTTACATATTGTGCCAAAGGCTGTGTGAGACGAATGCTCCAATCAGCAGGCTTCACTGTCGAACGCCTTGCAGGACCGCCAAATGGCAAGCGAGAGATACTGAGAGGAGTTAAATTAATTAATAATTAATAATTCACAATTCAAAATTTATAAAGCAGACTCAACATATGATTTCGATGCTCGCAAACGCCAGATGAGCATAGAATTAGATTAAGGAAAATAACTTATTAAAATGAAACAGATTCTTTCATTCCTGCGTGATTTGCAGAACAACAATAATAAGGAATGGTTTACTGCCAACAAGGCACGATACCAAGAAGTACAGAAACGTTGGAACGATTTCTGCCTTGAGTTGATTAACGAAGTCGGGAAGTTCGACCATACAGTTGCTAACCTTACGCTACGCGACTGTACGTACAGGATTTATCGTGACACACGATTCTCCAATGACAAGACACCATACAAGACACATTTCGGAGTGTTCCTTTGTCCCGGGGGAAAGAAGTCGATGCATGCTGGTTATTATTTCCACGTAGGGACAGGCAATGGTGACAGCTATCCTTATGCCCACATGCTTGCTTCTGGTAATTACTGCTACGATAAGCGAACGGTCAACATGTTGCGTGAAGACATAAGTTTCGAGTGGGATTCTTTCAAGAACGACGTACTTGGAAGTGCAGCCCCTTGTTTCAAGGTAGATATGGACGGTGCTCTCAAGAAAGTTCCGAAGGAATATCCTGCCGATGCACCGTATGCCGACTGGATGCGTCTGAAGAGCTACTGTCTGTTCACTAATGTGGATGATGATTTTATCCTCCAACCTAATCTTGCCATACGGGTGGCTGCACTCTTCAAGACAACAAAACCATTCAACGATTTCATCAACCGTGCCGTTGATTTCGAGGAAGAATGATAATTATTCAAGTTACGTAAAACCATACAATATTGTTTTGCGACGAGTAACACTCTACATTATTAGTCAAGAAACATATGAAATAGTCAAAGTGACAAATTTACACTGACGTGCCAAATATGGTTACTATTTTTAAGGTATAAGCGCAAAATTATAATATTTCACAACTTTTTTGATAAATATTGTTCCTTATTGAATAATTATTATTACCTTTGCAACAGCAACAAAATAAACACATAATAATAATGGAGAGCAATTACATAATCCAGGAAATAACTCCGTTACAGGAAAATGACTGTTTCTACTTGGCAGAACGAGTAAAGGACAGTTTCACTTACCCCCTTCATAAGCATGAAGTACTTGAGTTGAATTTCATCGAAAACGGGAATGGTGCTAAGCGTATTGTCGGAGACTCTATAGAGATTCTCGACAAGTATGATCTTGTGCTAATAGGTGCGGGGTTAGAGCATGGCTGGGAACAATACGATTGTACGATGAAAGAGGTTCACGAGATCATGATTCAGTTCCCGTCCAATCTCCTCAGCAACTCTCTTCTTCAGAAGAATCAGATGTCAAGTTTGCGCAAGCTCATGGAGAATGCCAAGCGTGGTGTGTCATTTGGTCAGAAGGGATGCAAAAATATGAAGGCTAAGATTCTTGAGATTATGAATACTCAGGCAGGTTTCTACCGTGTTCTCAAGTTGTATGAGATACTCTACGAGCTGTCACTACAAACAGATCAACATGTACTTGCTTCCGATTCCTTCGCCCACACACGTATTGACGACAGCGATAGCCGTCGCGTAAGGAAAGTGAAGGAATATATTGAGCGCGAATACAAGAACGACGTTTCTCTCCCTACCCTTGCCTCACTTGCAGGAATGACTCCAACGTCATTCAGCCGATTCTTCAAGGTGCGCACAGGCAAGAGCCTCTCCGACTATATCATCGACATACGTCTCGGTCATGCTTCACGCCACCTTGCCGACAGCAAGATGTCAATTGTTGAGATTTGCTACGACAGCGGATTTAATAATGTGTCAAATTTCAACCGTATCTTCAAGAAGAAGAAGGGATGCACTCCAAGTACTTTCCGTGAGAACTATCACAATATTCTTAAGCAACACGTCCTCAATGAGTCCTCAATAAAGGACAAGGACCACTGCCATAAGAAGAAGGAAATTGTCTGATGACTTACTACCCTGCTGGTAAAACATCACACGAAAACTACGGTCTTGTCAAGAACGAAGAATAGGAACACGAAGTTTTTTTTCAAAAATAATCATTTTTTAACTTTCTCGGGAGAGAAAAATATCTCTCCCGAGAAAGTTTTTTGTTGTGTAATTACCCTATTTTATTGTTTTTGCTCAATTATTTCAACTATTTTTTTCAGCAATGTCAAAATAGTATCATACATTGACAAAAAATCGATAAGTTAATTTATATTAAATATATACTTTTGCAATCGAAAGTGATGAGTTACTCGTCACAAAGGTAATGAACAAGATGATACCCTATAATCATGTTGAAAACTACCTAATAAGATGGTACGTTCTGAAGAAAACTAATCACATCCAAGGAACAAACCAAATCAACTAACAAAAAAACGTCCAGTAATGGACATAGAGATAACAAACCAATTAACTAATTCTTAATCCATTCAAACATCATTAACCATGAAAAGATTTTTTCAAATTAAGATGGTTTTGATTGCACTATTTACGCTCTTCTCCGTAAATATCTTTGCACAGGTTACCGTTACAGGTACTGTGCTGGACGATTTAGGTGAAGGAGCTGCTGGTGCAACAGTGCGCGAAAAGGGCACTCAAAATGGTGCTGCTACTGACATCAATGGTAAGTTCTCATTGAAAGTTAAGTCGGGCAAAGCCACTCTTGTTGTGTCGTATATCGGCTTCGAAACACAGGAAGTAGCCTTAAGTGGCCGTACAAATGTGACAATCAAACTTAAGTCTGATGACCAACTCCTTTCGGAGACTGTTGTCATCGCCTATGGTACTCAGAAAAAGGTAACTCTTACTGGTGCCGTAGCAAATGTAGGTGGCGATGAACTTGTCAAAGCCCCTGTAGGTAACCTTGGAAATGCACTTCAAGGACATCTTCCTGGTGTACAGACAGTGCAGTATTCTGGTATGCCAGGTGCTGATGACCCAGTCATCCGTGTCCGTGGTATCGGTACGTTGAACGACGCAGAACCTCTTTGTCTTGTTGATGGAGTTGTACGTTCTTTTACTCAGCTTGACCCTAATGAAGTTGAAAGTATCTCTATTCTTAAAGATGCTTCTGCTACTGCCGTATTCGGTGTGCGTGGTGCAAACGGTGTAATCCTCGTTACAACAAAGCGTGGTAAGACTGGTAAGGCATCTGTTAGTGCATCTGCTTCTGCTGCTGTTCAGCAGATTTCTAACTATATTGACTTTGCAGATTCTTACACTTACGGTCGTATGTGGAACTATGCAGCAATAACAGACTCTCGTAATGTTACAGAGTGGCCAGGAACCTCATATATTGGCGACTACACTCCTTATCAGAAAGATGGTATTCGTTTCGATCAACAAGCCATGAAACATTTTAAGGATGGAGATATGCCTATGGCATATCCTAATGTCAACTGGATGGACTACATTATGAAGGATGCTGCATGGCAGGAGCAGGTTAATGTAAATGTTAGTGGTGGTACTGACAAGGTCAGATACTTCATTTCAACAGGTGTGTTTAATCAGAGTTCACTCTTTAAGACTTTCTCTAACAATTCTGATGAAACATTCAAGTATAGCCGTTATAACTACCGTGCAAACCTTGATATTGACATATCAAAATACAGTTCTCTTGCTATCACACTTGGTGGTCGTGTTGAAAATCGTACAACTCTTGGAGAAGGAGAAGCTTTTATTTTCCGTTATCTCCAAGGTGCGACTCCATACTCAAGCTATGGAATTGATGAAGAAGGCCGACTTATCGTTACCGACCCTTCACTTGTCGGTCCGTACGACCGCGCACCACTCACGAACTACTATAAGCTTGGATATAACAAGTCAAGCAGAAATGTTCTTAACTTTGACCTCCAATACAAGTTGGATATGAGTTGGTTGACAGAAGGCCTATCCTTCAGTGTAAAGGCTTCGTACAACTCAACGTATAATGCAGATAAAAGTATGAAATCCGGCTTTGGTACAGGAACACAGTATGTCGCAACTATTGTGGATGGCCAAGAAGTTCTCCGAAAAGAGGGCGTGGCATGGCCTGCAACATATAGCGAAAATAACTATGTCATATCAAAAGGTCGTGATTGGTATGCAGAAGTAAGTTTTAATTATGCACGAAAATTCGGTAACCACAATGTAGGTGCTCTTCTCCTATATAATCAGGACAAGACATACTATCCAGTAGATTTATCATGGATTCCAACTGCTCACGTTGGACTTGTTGGCCGTGTAACATACGATTACGATCTTCGTTATCTCTTTGATCTTAATATAGGATATAATGGATCTGAAAACTTTGCTCCAGGAAAGCGCTATGATGTATTCCCTTCTTTCTCTGCTGGATGGATTATTTCAAATGAAAAATTCTGGGAATCATTAAAAGAAGCGGTTGGATATTTGAAATTCCGTGGATCTTGGGGAAAAGTCGGTAATGATAAAATTGGAGGCGATAGATTTATGTACAGCCCAGATAAGTGGGGCTATTATGATGGACACATGTCTGGTAATCCACTTAACTCAGGTACAAACTTTGGTACCAACCCTGGTTCTGACGACTGGCTTAGAGCTGCAGCAGAAGGAAAATTAGGTAATCCAGATGTGACTTGGGAAACTGCATCCAAGTATAATCTTGGACTTGATGCTCATTTTATCAATGATAAGCTTTCTCTTAATCTCGATTTATTCTGGGAAGATCGAAAGGATATTCTTTGTGACAATTCAGAGAAACAACCTGCAGTAACAAGCCTTCCAAGAATGTCAATTAATCGTGGTCATGTGAAGAATCATGGTTATGAAATTACATTGGGCTGGGATGATAAAATAGGCGATTTCCGTTATCATATATCACCAAGTCTTACATTTGCTCGTAACAAAATTATTGATATGCTTGAAGTAACTCCGATGTATGATTATCTTGCTCGTACAGGACATCCTATTGGTACTCATTTTGTTTATGAGCTCTTTGAGTACTATAACAAGGAAACCGAGGAACGTTATCAAGCAAAATACGGTACTCCAATGCCTGACCAAGGAACAACATTGAAGTATGGAGACTGTGTATTTGTTGACCTCAATGGCGATGGCACTATTGACGCTAACGACCGGCATGCATACGGATATACAGATATTCCAGAAATCAACTACTCCCTGAATGCAAGTTGTCAGTGGAAGGGATTTGATTTCTCTATGACATGGGTAGGTGCAGACCATGTAAACCGTATGCTTAACACATACTATCGTGATCAGTTTGGTTCTACGAATACTTCTGCCCTTGCACAGTGGGTAGCAGATAACTCATGGACAGAGGATAATCAGGATGCGATACTTCCACGTATATCATTCACAAACCGTGTTCACAATAACCGTGACTCACGTGCTTGGCTTACTGATACAAAGTATATTCGTCTGAAGAACATCGAGGTTGGTTATACAATCAACAAACCTAAGTTTGTGCCATTGCTTAACTCTGTACGTTTCTTCGTAAACGCTCAGAACCTTCTTACTTTCACGGATTTCAAGGGTAATGACCCTGAGGCTGATGGAGGTAACTTCCAATATGGTATAAAGTATCCAATGACTCGTGTGTTCAACTTTGGTGTTAAGGTTAATTTCTAACACATTACTTATATTCATAAAACTATGAAACAATTAAAATATATAATGGCTTTGGCGTTTGGTTCTCTCCTTGCCACTTCATGTGTGGATGACTTAAAGGTTGGAGATCCATTCCTTGAGAAAGGTCCGGATGTGGGTGTAACCATTGATACTATTTTCTCAAAAGCCGAATACACCCGTAACTTCCTTTGGGGTGCTTACGGTCAGATTTACTGCACATACCATAAGAGCAACATGATGAATGGAGCTCCAATCGATGTGCTTTCGGATTCATATCACTGTTATTGTGGTTGGGGTGGTCCTATCCAGAGTTACTATCCAGGCAACCTTACAGAGGATTGTCAGGATACAGACAACGGAAACTTCCAAGGTAAGTTCTCTTACTCCACAAAGAACCCTGGTGGTGACGATGGAGATGGAAACAATGGTGATGGACGTGTATCAATCTATGAGACTGTACGTAAGTGCTGGCAGCTGATTGAGAACATAGACCGTGTACCGGATATGTCGGAAGATGAGAAGAGCCGTCTTCGTGGTGAGGCTTACACAATTATGGCAAGCCGTTACTTCGATGCTTTTCGTAGCTTCGGCGGACTTTGTCTTGTCGATCATGCTTATGCTGTAGGTGAGGATTACACTGGTGGTCGTTCTACTGCATGGCAGACTGTCGAATTTATCGACAACCTTATACAGAAGGCTATTGATGAGCCTGGATTTATCTGGAATGTCAAGAATGAAGATGTCGGTCAGTGGGAAGGACGATTGACTCGTGCCTCTGCCCGTGCTCTTCGTTGTAAGTTGTGGATGCATGCAGCATCTCCACTCTTCAACAGCAACGAACCTTATATGCAGTATGACCCTGCAAAGGTTACAGAATTTACGAACATCGAGCATGTATGGTTTGGAAAGGAAGACCCAACACTTTGGAATCGTTGTCTTCAGTATTGTAATGAATTCTTTGCCGACAACGAGGCAAATGGAAACTTCTACGCTCTTGTTCAGCCAGAAACACAGGATGAGGCAGGATATCGTATGGCTTATCGCAATGCTTATCGTTATCGTAACACAGAAAAGAATCACGAAAAGCTCTTTGATTCTCATCTTACAACCACTATGAGTCAAGGTGGTTGGGGCTGGGGCTGGAACGGTTATGCCCTTGACTGTATCCGTCAGGGTGGACAAGTTCCAACTGCAGAACTTATGGAGTGTTTCGGTATGGCTGATGGATCTAATTATCCATACGCAGACCAAGATGTTAATGTTATACCTAAGGATAAGGATATCTTTGAAAACCGTGACCCTCGTCTCTATGAGACAATTGCGGTGCCACACCGACCATTTGATCCAAGTGTTATTGGTGATTATCGTGGCCATAAATATGTTGATTCTTGGGAGTTTGGTGTTCTTCAGCAGGAGGGAGACTTGAACAATCCAGACGACAATAAATCTGGATTGAAGAGATTCAAGTGGTTCCTTGACCATAATTCTGGTAAGATGGATGACAAGGCAATAGGTGTTGCTTATATCCGTTTGGCTGAGGTGTATCTTATCAAGGCAGAAGCAGAAGCAGAGTTGGGTAAATTTAAGGATGCTCTTGATGATTTGGATGTCGTTCGTTCACGTGTTGGACTTGGACGTATTGAAAAGATGAACCCAAATCTCAATCTTACATCAAACAAGGAGAACCTTATCAATGAGATTCTCCGTGAACGTAACTGTGAGATTGGTGCAGAGTGCGGTGACCGTGTCTATGACATGATTCGTCGCAAGCGTCAGGATCTTTTCTGTAAACCACTCCATGAGTTCCATACTTATCGTCTTGATGCAAGCGGTAATCGAATGGAAGGAACTAATCTTTCATACACAGAGGGTGAAGACTGGCCAAAGTTTGAGTATGAACGTCCTGTAATTTCTGTCGGTGCTCGTCGCTGGTGGGAGTCAGGTTTCTGGACAAACAAGTGGTATCTTGACCCAGTATCTCGTAAGGAGGTTCAGAAAGGCTATGGTCTCACACAGAACCCAGGTTGGTAATATATGAAAAAGTGATTATTGATATTGAAAGATTTCTTTCATCCGTCTAATCATTAAATCATTAATAAAATTATGAATATTTATAGAAAATTAAGATATGCCTTATTTGGCCTCTGTGCTGCTCCTTTGGCAGTGAATGCGCAAGTACAGCTTGCCGACAAGCAGAGTCAGAAGGTGAACCTCGGCTATGAAGTGGAAATCTCAGAGTTTCTTACTACTGCAGCTGCCACCACTATTACAGCAGAGGAATTGCAACGTACATCTGCAATAAGCCTTGCCGATGCACTATATGGCAAACTGCTCGGTCTTACTGCCATCCAGAATACTGGATTCAAGGGCGAGGAAGGCAGAGGTGCTTCGTTTAATATCCGTGGTATCCAGACAAAGGCTGGTAGTACAGAGAACTATCAGGATGCTAATGATATCCTTATCCTTGTGGATGGTGTCGAGCGTCCTATTGACCGTCTCATGGTAGAGGAGGTTGAGAGTGTGACTGTACTGAAGGATGCTGCCGCTGTGGCTCTTTTTGGTCATGAAGGTATAAACGGTGTCCTCTATGTTAAGACTAAGCATGGAAAGGAGAG
>ODAI013631639.1_pt1 | contig 11036 bp, 10 predicted proteins | sample 1539321 | NCBI WGS metagenome assembly ODAI01 (sample SAMN02144231, study PRJEB22623) | gut metagenome | biome: sheep rumen | host: Ovis aries | place: New Zealand | reverse complement strand
CCGCCGAGGCGGACTCAAAGACAATTTATTTATTGGTCCAAAATTACCCAAAATTAAAGAAAATTATACTTCCACAGATCACACAGATTAAACAGAAAACGGCGAATTAAACTAATTAAGCGAAAGAATCGTTCGAGCGATAGTGAGATAAGAATTAAGCGAAAGAATAATTAGCTCAATTAGCATAATTCGCCGTTATGTATGAATAATTTTTAATAATTGTTGATAATAATTATCAGCCTTGTTTTCAGTATATTACAAACATGTTGTAAGGGGCAACGAGGAGGCAATGACTATGCAATGGCTATGCAATGGCTATGCAACGAGGGAAAAATAACGTTATTTTTTCTGCCTAAATATTTGTATATTCCGAATTTTCTGTGAAAATCTACAAAATCGTTCAAAACATAGTATTAATTGACACATGTCAAAAAATCGACATAAAATGCCGACTAAAAAGGGGCTGAAAACAACCAAAAGAAGAATCGAAAAGAAAGAATGCCACTTACTCGTCGCTGAACCGGACGAGGACATTCCGATAGGAATTGAAAATCTTGGATTTGGAGACAAATCCCATATAGCGTCTGTCAGGATCAACAACCGGAAGATTCCATGCTCCGGTATCTTCAAAAGTCTCCATGACTTTCTCCATCGGCAGGTCGAAACGCAGGATAGCGGGAGGCGACGTCATCAGCTGGCCTACCGTAAAACGTTTGTACAGCCGTGGCTGGAACATGATATTCCGGACTTCGTCAAGCAGCAGGATTCCTTTCAAATGCCCCTCCTTGTCAATGACCGGGAAGATATTTCTTCTGCTCTCAGAGATAACCTTGACCAGTTCGCCCAGCGTCATTTCCGGCATGATAGTCACAAAATCCGTTTCCAGCACGCTGTCCATCTTCAGCAGCGTCAGTACATTACGGTCTTTGTTATGGGTCAGCAGCTCGCCTTTCTGCGCCAGACGCATGGCATAAAGGGAGTGCGGCTCAAACAGCATAATCGTCAGATAGGAAATCACCGATACAATCATCAGCGGCATGAAGAGGTGGTATCCGCCTGTCAGCTCGGCAATGAGGAAGATACCGGTCAGCGGAGCATGCATCACGCCCGACATCAGACCCGCCATACCTACCAGCGCAAAACTCGTTTCCGGTACCATCAGACCGGACAGATTCATAATACGCGCAGTCACAAACCCGACCATTGCGCCCATGAAAAGAGAGGGTGCGAAAATACCTCCCACGCCTCCGCCTCCGTTCGTAGCAACAGACGCTACGATTTTTACCAGGATAACGGCTGCGAAATAGGTGAGTATCAATAACTGGGTGTTGAGGGTAGAGAGGCGCGAGTAAAACTCCGTAGGAATGACGTATTTCTCCAACGGACTGTTCATCAGAGCCGAGAGGCTGTCGCCGTTAATGAGTTGGCGGATAGTGTCGTAGCCCTCACCGTATAATGGCGGGAAGAGATAAATCAGAATACTCAGGGTCAGGCCTCCTACCGCTATTTTAGCCCCTACGCTGCGTACGTTATGACGCATCCACCGCTCCAGACTGTTCATCCCCCGGGTGAAATACAGGCTGCATAGACCGCATACTACGCCTAAGACGGCGTACCAGGGGATACGCTGTACGAGGAACGGCTCTACTGTGTCCAACGGGAACATCGGTTCCACACCGGTCAGGATATAAGAAATAGCGGTGGCAGTGACCGAGGAGAGAAGCAAGGGCGCTACGGAGGTCATCGTCAGATCCATCATCAGCACCTCCAGAGTGAAGACCAGTCCGGCTATCGGAGCCATGGAGATTCCGCCGATAGCGCCTGCCGCACCGCAACCGATCATCAGCATCATCGTCTTCTGGTCCAAACGGAAAGCCTTAGCCAGATTGGAACCTATTGCGGCACCCGTCAGCACGATAGGAGCCTCCGCTCCGACGGAACCACCGAAACCGATGGTCAGACCCGAACCGACTACGGAACTCCACATGTTATGTGCCTTGATGATGGATTTACGCTGGGAAATGGCGTAGAGAATCTTGGTGATACCATGCGAGATATCGTCCCGCACGATATATTTGACGAAAAGGGCGGCAAGGGTGATGCCGATTATCGGGGTGATAAGATACCACCATGTACGTTCATCGGCGATGAGCTGCTCTTCTACCAACCATTGGATAAGATGGATAAAGGATTTCAGAAGAGCTGCGGCTAAGGCGGAGAATATTCCTACAAAGACGGACAGGAGGAGCACTAAATGCTTCTCGCTGATGTGACGCTCGCGCCACTCTATCATCTTGTCATACCACGAACTCATCAATCCTAACTCATCAATCTTAAATCATAACTCATCAATCATCATTCATCATTCATCCCAACCAATGCCTTTGTATTTATCCAAATCCCACTCTTCTTCTACTTCGTTGAGATAGATAGTCTCTTCATTAGCCATTTGGTCCTTATCCGTCTGGTCATTTTCTTCCCTTTCGATGACGGTGACATCTATCGGAGCGTGGGAGATCTCGATGACTTGGTTCTGCTCCTTGTTCAGCTCTTCCCACAGCGCGTCTTTCAGTTCGTCGATACCGATACCGGCTACCGAAGAGATAGGCAGCACGGGGATACCGGTTTGGGATTTGAGCGTTGAGATTTGAGAGTGGAGATCCGGCAACTCGTTGCCTTCCTCGTCTATCCGCGGCAGGTCGCATTTGGAGACAGCCAGTATCCGGGCTTTGGTCAGCAACTCGGGGTTATATTGCTCCAATTCATGCAGGAGAATGTTATACTCGGCTTCGATATCGGGGCTGGTGGCGGGCACCATGAACAGCAGTACCGCATTGCGTTCGATATGCCTCAGGAACCTCAGTCCGAGACCTTTGCCTTCGCTCGCACCCTCGATGATACCCGGTATATCCGCCATACAGAAGGACCTGCCGTCCCTGTAAGAGACGATACCGAGTTGGGGAGTAAGGGTGGTGAAGGGATAGTCGGCTATCTCGGGTTTGGCTGCGGATACCACGCTCAGCAAGGTGGATTTGCCGGCATTGGGGAACCCCACTAAACCGACATCCGCCAGCACTTTGAGCTGCATAATCACCGTCCGCTCCTGCGCCGGCTCGCCCGGCTGGGCATAACGCGGAGCCTGATTGGTGGCGGTGCGGAAATGCCAGTTACCCAGACCTCCGCGTCCGCCCTTGAGCAGCACTACGCGTTCGTCGTGCTCTTTGACTTCGCAGATAAACTCACCCGTCTCGCCGTCATAGACTACTGTACCGCATGGCACCTCGATAATCTTATCCTCTCCGTCCTTGCCGAAAGAGCGGCTCTGACCGCCTTTCCCGCCGTCCGTCGCCATGATATGCTTCTGGTATTTCAGATGAAGGAGGGTCCAAAGATTGCGGTTGCCATGCAGTATCACCGACCCGCCTTTCCCTCCGTCACCGCCGTCCGGACCGCCTTTCGGCAGATATTTGGCGCGGTGAAGGTGCATACAGCCTGCTCCGCCCTTTCCCGAGCGGCAGTAGATCTTAACGTAGTCGATGAAATTAGTCATAATAAGGTCTGATGAATGGATTTACTTGTCTTGGCGTGCAATGATACGCTCAATCTGCAGGAACACATCCTCCATGGAATGGTTGCCGTTGACCGCCTCATAATTGCCATGATGGAGGTAATAATGTGCGATAGGCTCCGTCTGGTTGTGGTACACAGCGATGCGGTGACGGATCGTGTTGAGGTTGTCGTCTGCACGACCGCTAACCTTACCGCGCTCGATAAGACGCTGGATAAGCAGCTGTTCGTCTACCAGCAGGTCTATCATGACAGCCTCCATGCCGTATTTCTTCAGCAATCCCGTCAATGCCTCAGCTTGAGGTACGGTACGGGGATAACCGTCAAAAATAGTTCCTTTGCAATCTTTCGGAAGAGAGGCGATATAGTTCTCTATCACTCCGTACATCATATCGTCCGGAACGAGATTGCCCTTGGAGATAAGGGCTTCAATCTTCTTTCCTAACTCACTTCCCGAAGCTATCTCGGCACGCAGTACATCACCGGTCGAGAGATGCTGCAAACCGTATTTCTCTACAATAAAAGCGGACTGAGTCCCTTTGCCACTACCCGGGGCGCCGCATAAAATGATATTCAGCATAATACCATGTACAGTTTTTAATGTACAAAACCTAAAATAAACAGACGCAAAACGAGTTGCCCGTTTGGTTAGGGCAACCCGTTTGCTAAGCTACAGTGCCTGAATTAGAGAGCAAATTTAGCACCCGGTTTGATTTTAACAACCTTCTTTGCCGGAACGTTGATAACGGCACCGGTACGCGGGTTCTTAGCGGTACGAGCTGCTTTGTTAGCTACTGCTACAGTTGCATAGCCTACGAGCTGTACGTTCTCGCCTTTCTTAACTGCCTCTACTGCTGCCTCAAGAGCTGCGTCGAGAACTTTTCCTGCCAATGCTGCAGATACCTCAGCCTTTGCTGCTGCTGCTTTAATAAGTTCTGATTTGTTCATAACTTTGAGTTTTTTAGTTATTAATAATTGAGTGAATTATTCTTCCTACTTCGGAATACGACCGCAAAGTTACGAAAAAATCTTTATATACCAAATATTTTAAGGAAAAAAAATGCATTTTTAGCAAAAAAAAACGTTTTTTTATCAATTTATAGCACTTTTTTGAATGATATATGCAAAAAAAGCAGTATATTTGCAGCCGTTATGAGAAATATACCTACAGTTACGCGCTATATCTTGATAGCCAATTTGCTTGTTTTCCTTTTAGCAGCGATAATGCAGCGTTCCGGAATTGATTTGAATTTCATCGGCGGACTGCATTATATATCTGCGCAGTCGTTCCATTGGTGGCAACCGTTGACCTACATGTTCCTCCATGCCAATTTCAGCCACATATTTTTTAATATGTTTGCGGTGTGGATGTTCGCGCCTATGATAGAGACGGAATGGGGCAGTCGTCGTTTCGCGCTCTATTATCTGGTATGCGGACTCGGCGCTGCGTTTATTCAGGAGCTGGTATGGATGCTGATGCTCAGTAATATGAGTGCCTCTGCAGATATGGCTTCTCTCGCGGGCTATGCCTATTATCTGAATACCATAGGGGCTTCCGGAGCGGTCTTCGGTATCCTGTTTGCCTTCGGATGGTTGTATCCGGAAGTACCGATGTATATTATTTTTATTCCGGTGCCTATTCGTGCGCGCACGTTCGTTATTATTTATGCGCTCATTGAACTTTTTGCAGGGCTCGGTTCCGTAATCGGCATTTCTCTGGATAATGTCGCGCATTTTGCCCATCTGGGAGGGATGCTCTTCGGATGGCTGCTGATTCTGTATTGGAAGAAAACGGGATGGTGCGAGCCCGGAGAGTTATGGCAGACGCTCAAATCCAAACTGACGGGGCACCGCCGCTTGGATAGCACCAAGGAGGACAATAAGTTTGATAACTATCATTATCATAAAAGAGTGTGATTACCACTCCAGACTTGCTACAACCGGCCGGTGATCCGAGCCGGTTGTTTTTTCTACACGGCATGTTACCGGACGCAATGGGTCGGAGCATAAGATATAATCTATTCGCAAGCCGATGCCTTTGTATTCGTATGTAGCTCCCCATTCCCAGAAATGGAGACTATTCCAGGCATCATGCAGTCCCCGGCTGATATGCCAATAGGCGAAACTGAGCGCTACGGAGTTGAAATCGCCGGTGACAATCACAGGATAAGGGCTGTTCTCTATCTCTTTACGGATTACCTGCGCCTGCTTGTTGCGAAGAGGGATTGCACGTCTCCATTTCGCCTCTATTCGTTCTACGTCGTCCAAATCCCCTGACTCCAGTTTATAGGATTCCAGGTGGTTATTGATGAGGCGGAAAGTATCTTTCCCTATTACTACATCGCATCGGTTGGAGAGGTTGCCGTGGGTCTCATAATGGATGCTCTCTTTGTGAATCAGCGGATAGCGGGACCATACCATCGTGCCGTACTGGTGACGTTTGTCATAGACCGAGAAATCCAGATACGAATAGGGATATTTGGCACCCAAGACTTGCTTCACTTCCGGTAAAGTAAGATATTTGGAATCCTTGTACACATCCACCTCCTGCAAGCAGATGATATCCGCGTCCTGTCCTGTCAGATAGCGCAGCACTTCGTTCTTCTCCGGCTTGGCGAAACCTCCCATACGACCGGTATTCCAGGTCAGTATCGAGACTCGTCCGCCCGCCCTTCCTTCCGATAAAGGCAGGAAGAAGAGGAACAACAGACATATGTACCCTGTTTTGCTCACTTTTTAGGATTTAGCGTCACCAGAGGAATAATCATTTCTTCCAGCGATATGCCGCCGTGCTGGAACGTGTTGCGGAAATACTGGGCGTAGTAATTGAACTGGTTGGGATAAGCAAAGAAATCACTGCCGGTACAGAATGCGTAAGAACTGCTGACATTAGGGCAGGGAAGACCTACCCGTTTGGGTTGCTCGATGGAGAACACATTCTTGGAGGAGCAGTTCAGCGCTTTGCCTACTTTGTAACGGATATTGGTATTGGTATTCTTGTCCGCGATAATCTGCACGGCGTTCTTCACACGTGTGGTACCATGGTCTGTTGTCAGTACCAGGGTAAACCCTAATTCCGCCGCCCGCTTGAGTAGGTCATAAGTAGGCGAGTGTTTGAACCAACTGAGTGTCAGACTCCGGTAGGCTGCTTCGTCGTTTGCCAGCTCGCGCATCATCTTGCTCTCCGTGCGGGAGTGTGAGAGCATATCGATGAAATTCAGTACCACAATTGTCAGAGGCGAATGAACGGATTTCAACTGGGCGGTAACGCGTTCGCAGAAATCGCTCTCATTGACTTTCCAATAGCTGAAAGTCTCGCGTCTGCGGTAGCGGTCCAGCAGCGTCTGTACCAACTCTTTCTCGTATTGGTTCTTGCTTTCCTCGTCGCCTTCTTCCACCCAGTATTGAGGGAACATCTCTTGTATTTGCAGAGGGAATAGACCCGAGAAAATAGCGTTACGGGCGTACTGGGTTGCTGTAGGAAGGATAGAGGTATATTGCTCCTCGGTGCGGATGGTGTAGAACTCGCTGATGAGCGGCTGGATAATCTTCCATTGGTCATACCGGAAGTTGTCAATCACACATAGCAGCACTTTCTCGCCGTTGTCCAGCAATGGGAAAACAGTGTGTTTCATAACGTCCGGAGACATGATGATTGCACTTTCGGATTTAGACTTCCTACTTTCTACCAACTCCTCATAGTTCTTGGCTATCCATTTGGCGAAAGCTGCGTTGGCTTGCGTGCGTTGGTCTTCTATCATGGATCGCATAGGGGAGTTCTCTAACTCGAGGTCCCATCTGCTGAGCGTCCGTTCGATGGCTTGCCATTCCTCAATGGTAGTGGCTGTATCAATCATATAGGAGATGTCGCTCCATTCCTCGCGGTAGTTCTGCTGAACCTGTTCGCTCACGATGGCTTGCTGGTGAATATGTTTCTTGAGGCAGAGGAGTATCTGGCTCGGGTTGACGGGTTTGATCAGGTAATCGGCTATCTTCTCTCCTATCGCCTGTTCCATGATATGCTCTTCCTCGCTTTTGGTTATCATCACCACCGGCACCTCGGGGTGGAGGCGTTTGATTTCCTGCAGGGTTTCCAATCCGCTCATGCCGGGCATGTTCTCGTCCAGAAAGACAATACTCACGGAGGAGGGCTGACGGCTGATGACTTCCAAAGCGTCTTCGCCATTGGAAGCAGTAATGACCTCATAGTCTTTTCCTTGTAGGTAAATGATATATGGTTGTAACAAATCTATCTCGTCATCAACCCAAAGAATAGTATGTTTCATCTTGTCAATATCAATAGGTTCTAATTCAGTGTACCCGGTTGGTATGCACGCCATTTGTCAATCAGTGAGGACATGTCTTCCGGCCATTCGCTGTCGAAGAACATCCGTTCGCCTGTGCGGGGATGCGTAAAGCCCAATGTGCGTGCGTGGAGTACTTGACGTGGACAAAGGTCGAAACAGTTCTCTATATACTGCCGGTATTTCTGAGTGCGAAGACCTTTCAGTATTTCTTTGCCGCCGTACTTCTCATCACAGAACAAGGGGTGACCGATATGCTTCATATGTACGCGGATCTGATGGGTACGACCGGTCTCTAAACGGCATTCCACTAAGGTCACATAGGGGAACCGTTCTAACACGCGCCAGTGGGTAACGGCTTCTTTGGCTTGCGGGCATTCCTCCAGATCCCATACGCGGTAGATAGTGCGGTCGCGATTGTCCCGGGCTAAAGCACCTTCTATCGTTCCGCTATCCTCTTGGAAGGTGCCCCAGACCAACGCGTTGTACGTTCGCTCCGTAGTGTGGTCGAAAAACTGCTTGGCGAGATGGGCCTTCGCTTCCGGAGTCTTGGCTATCAGGAGTAGGCCGGAGGTGTCTTTGTCTATACGGTGTACCAGACCGATAGACGGATCGTTAATATTTACGATTGGGTCATTTGGCATTTTCGCATTGTGCTCAAAATGCCATGCGAGCGCATGGAGGAGCGTGTGCTCATAGTTGCCGTGCCCCGGGTGAACGACCAACCCTGCCGGTTTGTTGACGACCATCAGGTCTTCGTCCTCGTAAACGATATTCAGAGGGATATTCTCCGGCGTGATGGTGAAATCATGAGGCTCGTGATCCAAGAGTACTTGTATCACATCGCCCGGCTTGACGCGGTAATTGGATGCCACAGGACTGCCGTTAACCCATACATTGCCTGATTCAGCGGCACTCTGGATGCGGTTACGGCTGGTGTTGGTCATGTGTACCGCCAGATATTTGTCAATGCGCTCTTTGCCTTGACCTTTATCTACCTCGCACCGCCATCTCTCCCACAGCTCTTCGCTCTCTATGTCCAATTCTTCACTCATTACCCCATCAGAACCAATTTTCATCATCATTACTCTCGTTGCCGCCTCCGCTCATCACTTTGTCTATGTCGGTTGACAGTTTCAGAATCACAGTCTCTCCTTCTAATAATTTCTCGCCGGCAGCAGGTACCTGGGAGTAAACATACGGAATATTGTTATCTTTCGGCTCTTCGTCATAATAGACAGCGCCTACCGTCAACCGGCGTCTCAATAAACTGCTGCGTGCGTCTTTGAGCGTAAGACCTATCACGCTTGGGACTGTCACTTCCTCTGTTCCTCTGCCGAAGCCGACTACCAGGCGTACGCGCGTACCGACGGCTATCTTGTCGCCCGGATGAATACTGCCGGTGTCTGTCTTGACATCCAATACCAGGTCGCGGAATGTGGAAGGTTCGTAGTCCATTACGGTGTCTACCTCTAATCCCAATCCCCGTAATGTCGTCTGAGCCTGGCGGTAACTGATATCTTGCAAGTCCGGCATTGTGATATGACGCCGGGTGGTCGCGTTGATGGTGACATATACCGCTCTGCCGTGCTTGGCGTGGCTGTTCGGTCGCGGGTCCTGCTCTACGATAGTTCCGAACGGCACTTTGTCGGTATATGTGGAGTCTACCACCACTAATCGCAGACCGTTTGCACTCAGTATCGGTTCTGCTTCAGCAACAACCATGCCACGAATATCTTCTACCTCTACTTCTACGCCATGTTCCGTGTAGCGTTTCAACCATCGGATCAATCCCACCAGAATAATGATACCTACGAGAAATGCCAAAAGAACATTTATTCCCACAAATTTGATGTCTGATTTATCAAAAAGACTACTTTTTTTCATAAAATGCAAAAATTATTGCGCAAAATTACAATTTTTTTTGCATATATCCAAAAAGTTTTGTACTTTTGCACCGTTTTTCGCATAAAGGCGAAGATATAACGAATTTTTTTAAGCTTAAAAACATTTTTGACGTATGAAAAAGATGCTTCTTATCGTAGCTGTTGCATTCGCTGCAATGAGCTGCGGCAACAAGGCTTGCGACAAAAAATGCTGCGAGGACACCGTAGCTGCTGAGGCAGTAGAGGTAGTTGAGGCAGCTGAGGCTGTAGAGGTAGTAGACAGCGCTGCTGTTGAGGCTCCGGCTGAGGCTCCCGCAGAGGTTGTAGCTGAGTAATCTTACTTGTTGCTACCAAAAAGAAGCGACCCTTCCGGGCCGCTTTCTTTTTGCATTTTAACCCCCTCCGGCTCCCCCTCAAGGGGAGAGAAGGTGTACAGTGTACGGTGGCTAACGACCAACGACCAATGATCAATCATCAATAATCAAATTCTTTCCCGTCATTTCTTTCGGCTGTTCGATACCCATGATGTGACAAAGCGACGGAGCTACGTCGGCGAGGATACCGTTCTCTACGCGCGCGTTCACGTGTTCCTTACTGATATAAACAAACGGAACGGGGTTCAGCGAGTGTGCAGTGTTCGGTGTGCCGTCCGGATTGATGGCGTTGTCGCAGTTGCCATGGTCGGCAATAACGATAATCTCGTATCCGTTGTCTAAAGCCGCCTCAATCACTTTGCTTGAACACTCGTCAATACATTTCACTGCCTTCACAATAGCAGGGTAAACACCCGTGTGCCCGACCATGTCGCCGTTGGCGAAGTTCAGTGTGATATAGTCGAATTTCTGCGTCTTGATGGCGGCTACCAATGCTTCTGTCACCTCCGGCGCACTCATCTCCGGCTTCAAATCGTAGGTCGGCACTTTCGGACTCGGAATCAAAATACGTTCCTCACCCGGATATTCCGCCTCACGGCCGCCGTTGAAGAAGAAGGTCACGTGGGCAAATTTCTCCGTCTCAGCTATGCGAAGTTGCTTCATGCCGAGCTTGCTTACCACTTCGCCTAAAGTATTTTCCACGTTCTCTTTCGGGAAAAGGACATGCAGACCTTGGAACGAACTGTCGTAAGGAGTCATGCAGAAATATTGCAATCCGGGGATAGTCTTCATGCCTTGTTCCGGCATGTCTTGCTGCGTCAGTACGATGGTTATCTCTTTCGCGCGGTCGTTGCGGTAGTTGAAGAAAATCACTACATCGCCTTCAGCGATACGACCGTCGCAGT
>ODAI010465135.1_pt1 | contig 11037 bp, 7 predicted proteins | sample 1539321 | NCBI WGS metagenome assembly ODAI01 (sample SAMN02144231, study PRJEB22623) | gut metagenome | biome: sheep rumen | host: Ovis aries | place: New Zealand | reverse complement strand
TATGCAAATTGTTGATATCCATGTTTTTGTTCGTAAAAACTAGCCGCCTCTTCTAATGCTATGAATTTTATTTTTGTTGCAAATATAGTCGCCGTTTGTTCTGCCGCCTTTAACAGTTGCGTTCCAATGCCACAACGATGATATTTTGGTAAAACATATAACCGGTCTAAATACATTTCGTTTTCTTGGTACAAACGACCCTGTGAAAAACCAATCATTTGCCCATTGTGGTACGCACCAAACGCAAAATTATGTTTATGTTCGTGGCATGCACCCTTATAAGCGCGGAAACGGCTCTGGATTATAGATTCGGTTGGGTACGATAATCCGTATAATTCTGTATCACATACGGCCTCGATACGTATAAAATCGTACCAAATCCCTGACGCGTTCTGATTAAATATAGGAACAATATTAAAATCTAATTTCTGTTTTGCCATGTGCCACAGTGTACTATTGTTTTTTTGCTTGTCAATTCATGTAAAATAAAAAAAACGCCCGGCTTTTCTAAGACCGGGCGTTTTTTAACCAACCAACTTTTTCCAAATAGATTTCTTTTGTTGTTGTTTCTTTTTTGGATGCCGACGTGGCGCAGTTGTTGTTGTGCGTTTGGCTTCAACATGTTGCGCATTTTTCTTTTTGGCATCTGTAGATGGGCTGTGTGCTGACAAAACATCGTCTGTTTTGACCTGTTCGGGCGAAACACGCTGTATAGAATATTGGTCAATATTCATCAAACTGTCATCGCCAACAATAACGATTTCTGTTTCAAATTCAGCCTCCATCGCTGCCAATTCGGCGCGCTTTTGATTTAACAGGTAAATCGCGACATCTGTTGGAACCGTCATAATGATTTTCTGGGCAGATTTTGCCAACAGTTTTTCTTGCAAATGACGGAACAAAATAATAGATGCCGTTTGAATACTTGGCACAACCCCGGCGCCCATACAGTGCGGACACGCAACATACGATGATTCAATGAAACTGCTGCGCATACGTTGACGCGACAGCATCATAACACCAAACGCGTTAATTTTTGCGACCTGGGTTCTGGCGCGGTCATGTTTCATAACTTCGCGCATTTTCATTTCCAATTTGCGATTGTTTTTTTCTTCTTCCATATCAATAAAGTCAATCGCAACGATACCCGCCAAATCACGCAGACGTAATTGTAATGCAATTTCTTCGGCGGCCTCTAAATTGGTGTTTAATGCGGTTTGTTCGATATCTTTTTCTTTGATTGCGCGGGACGAATTCACGTCAATTGTCACCATTGCTTCGGTTTGATTTATAACAATCGAACCGCCAGACGGCAAAACAACATATGGACCATGTAATCCTTCCAATTGTTTTTCAACCCCAGCCTTGACCATCAAAGGCATTGCGACATCTTTATATAATGTGATTTGTTTGCGTGGCGCGCGTCCATATAATTGCTGAAAATAAGTTTTTGCAGCATCATATGCTTCTTCGCCCTGGATAACCATAGTGTCTGTTTTATCAGATATGAAATCGCGAACGACACGACGCAACAGAGAATCTTCGGCATGAATAATAACAGGTGCAACTGATTCCAATGTTGTTTTACGGATATCGTTCCATAAATTGACCAAATAATCATAGTCTTTGGAAATGTCATCCGCAGATGCGCCCGCCGCCGCGGTCCGCAAAACAACGGTCATACCGCGTGGAATTTTCAAATTATGTAAAATTTCGCGTAAACGTGCACGTTCAGTCTTGTCAGATATTTTTTTTGAAATACCATAACTGTTGCGTTTGCGTGAATTTGGCATTAAAACCGCGAAACGACCCGCCAACGACAGATATGTTGTCATTGATGCGCCTTTGCAACCGCGTTCTTCTTTTACGCCTTGAATTAACAAAATTTGTTTAGGTTTAATAACATCTTGGATTTTGAATTCGCGTGCGCGTTTCAAAAATTCTTTGTTATCTTCGCCTGCGCTTTGATCGTCATAATCGGCGACTTCGTCATTTTCATCGTCTGGATCTGTGTCATCATCAACGATGTTTGCGTGTGCCAATTCTAACAATTTCTTTTTTTGTTCAGCACTCACCTGATAATAATCTGGGTGAATTTCGGAAAAGGGCAAAAATCCATTTTTGCCAGTTCCATAATCGACAAATGCGGCCTGTAAAGACGGTTCCACTCTTATCACCTTGGCCAGATAAATATTTCCTTTTATCTGAGGCTTAGTGGTTGTTTCAACGTCAAAATCAGAAACGCGGTCTGTCGCGGAATCAACAACAACTACACGTGTTTCCTCCGGGTGGACAGCATCCACATATATTTTTTTTGACATATAATAATCCTTTTGCGTTAATCGCGCATACATTGGATATAACCTGTCCCCATGGGGCAATCCCGCCCATGCCAAGGGAAGCAATCACGATACCCATCGATGCCATGCAGGTCATAGAAATCAGTAGTATAATCAACACTAAAACCAACCCCATTGCTATGCGACAAACTAAGGTTATCAAACAGAGTTTATAAAAGCAAGCCAAAACGAAATGTCTTAAATTTGCGCGATTTTTATTTTATCAAATCCAAAACTTCTGGCAATTTATCACACACAAAATGTCCACGTCCGGTAAATTTATGTACACGAATGTCCGGCATTTTGTTAACGATTTTATTAAAACTGTTCAAAATATAGAAATCATCGTCATCAGATATCATAATATCCGCACCCCCAGATGTCCGTTTGATAATATCATTTGATAATTCAAAATCACGATAAAACCCAAATGGTTGATAATTTTCTGTATCCAAATACGGTGCAACCAAGATTATTTGGCGAACATGCAATTCAGGGTGTCGCGCCATATATTTTAATATAAAACCGCCACCTGCGGAATGGCCGATTAAAATAGTATCAGGATTTATATCTTGTCTGTCCATTATTTGTTCCCATTCGTCATATTTCATCAAATTCACATGCGCATGTGGAAACTGTGGCATTTGCATAACGATATCTCTATCTTTTTCAATTTGAAATTGCAACCAATATTTCCAACCCTTTACAGAGTTAAATTCACGTGTTGCCCAATCATCTTGTGGTGACATAACCCCATGACAAAATACAGCGTTCATTGTTTGTTCCTTATTTTTCTAAAATATCCCCAGATTTAATATATTCAGGTGAATCTTTATCTAATTTTTGTTGTGCGCGTTTGGCGAATTTACGTGCCTTTTTTGTGTCGCCCGTCATATTATAAAATTCAGCCAACGCCCAATATTCGCGCCCGTCATCATATAACCTTGCCAACACCCAATACCCCAGTGGTATTTTTTCTGCCAATAACGCAGTTTTACATAATTCAATTCCGCGTTCTGTGTCGCCTGGTTTATTTCTTTCTGCCAAAACCAAAGCCAATGCAGTTTGAATTTGTGGTGCATTTGGTTCTAAATCCAATGCTTTTTCGTATGCAGATGCGCTGGCATCATAATGTCCCATTTGGTATTCAATATCACCCAATAATTCATAAAAATAAGGATTCCTAGGACTGTCTTTTATCAATGTTTCCACGCCCATACGTGCTGAATCCAACGCGCCCCCCCGCATATTTCCAATTGTGCGTGCATATACGGCATTTTTTTCAGTATTTCGATATGGGTATTTATCCAGTATTTGTCTTTCCGGGTACAGATAACCAATTAATTTTGCACGCACCATTTCATATTCTTCATTTGAGTAATTTTTATATTTGCCATCATTTTTCACAGTTTTAATTTTTTCGCGTGCGTTTTTCAATCGTTCCGCTGTCAAAGGGTGATTTGTTTTATTTTTGTTTATTTTTGCTTCTGCCGCGCCTGACATTTCTTGCATTTGTTCAAAAACAGTAATCAACCCATTTGGGTTAATATTTGCATCAGTTAGTAATTTAACCGCCAATTCGTCCGCAATTCTTTCTTCGTCGCGTGAAAACGACAGCAAAGATTGTTGTGCCACACCGCCAGCCCCCGCCAACACCCCAGCGCCCAAACTAGGATTTCCGCCGGCAACCATTAACCCAATGCCCAATGCCTGAATCATCAGTGTTCGTTTCATTTCTGCTTCCATCCGCGCAGATAATTGTGTGATATGTCCGCCGACCATATGACCTAATTCGTGTGCCACAACGGCCTGTAATGCGTTTGGATTTTTTATGCGTGTTAACAAACCTGTATATATATAAACATCCGTTCCACCATTTACAAAAGCATTAAAATCATCGTCATTGACAATATTTATTTTTAACCGATTTTCTGAGATACCAGCCGCCACCGCCACAGGTGTAATTATTTTGTACAAATATTTTTCAACCTCGGTATCGTTTATCACAGATATCGCCCATACCGGCATAACCGTAAATATCATTAAAAAAACAGCAAATATTTTACGCACAGATATTTTCTCCACAATTAAATATACGCATTAAATCGCGTGTCCATTCTGTCACATTGTTATCTGCGGCGGCACGCGCAGCCAATTTGAATAAATCCCTGTGTTCGCGCACAGATGCAAAATGATATTGAATCCATCCGCTTTGGCGTGTTCCCAACAGTTCGCCAATTCCGCGCATCATTAAATCTTGTTCGGCTATAACAAAACCATCGTCTGTATCGCATAATATATCCAACCGTTTTAATCCATCCGGACTGACATTATATCCATACAACAATATGCAATAAGATTGGATTTTTCCGCGTCCCACGCGTCCGCGTAATTGGTGCAGGGCGGCCAACCCAAATTGCTCGGCATTTTCAATTACAATAATAGATGCACGTGGCACATCAATACCAACCTCTATAACTGTTGTTGCGACCAATATTTGCATGTTTGAATTATCGTCGGCAAATTCCGCCATAACCTTGTCGCGTTCTTCTTTTGGCATTTGTCCATGAACCAGGCCAGCCGTTGGAAAAATTGTGCGCAACATTTCATGTCTTGCAATTGCAGCGGCCGTTCCAACACCATTTTCATCTTGGACCAATGGGCAAATCCAGAAAACCTTGGCACCATTTTGAATTTGTGTTTTTATTCGTTCAATCAATTCACCTGTCTTTGCGATTGGCAATTTTGTTGTGCGTATAGGTAATCGCCCAGCCGGTTTTTCATTTATAATAGAAATATCCATATCGCCATACATCGTCATTGACAATGTGCGCGGTATTGGTGTCGCAGACAATGCCAGCAAATCGACATTTTGTCCTTTGGCGCGCAGGGCCTCGCGCTGATTAACACCGAAACGATGCTGTTCATCAACGATAACCAATCCCAAATCTTTGTAATCAACACCATCTGAAAACAGTGCATGTGTTCCAACAATGATTTTTGTTCGTCCTGAACGCAACGAAGTTAACTTTTCGCGTCGTCCAACACCCTTGTCCCGACCGGTTAACACATCCGCAACAATGCCCAAATTATCACACATAGGTTTAATTTTTGCAAAATGTTGTTGTGCCAAAGTGTCTGTGGGTGCCAACAATGCAGCCTGACCACCGGATTCTGCCATCTTTAATGCCGCAATCAGCGCAACAATAGTTTTCCCAGACCCCACATCCCCCTGAACCAGTCGCATCATTGGGACATCTGCATCCATATCGTTAAATATTTCATCGACCACACGCGATTGTGCGTTTGTTAATTTATACGGCAATTTGTTCCAGAATTTATCAAGATAACTATATTTTTTAATTCGTTTTTGTCTTTTATTCTTGGTGCTGATGCGATTACGGCGGTTTATTGCGATTGCCGATTGATTTGCCAGTAATTCATAGTAAGCCAATTTCACCACATATGTTGAATTTGGTGTTAAATCATCGGATGATTTTGCAAAATGAACATGTTGTAATGCATCAAAAAATTCGCGTAAATTTGTATCGTCATTTGGTGTCACAATCGCATGTAATTTTGCAAATATTTGATCACGCACAGACGCAAAATTTTTCTGGGTCAATCCTTCGCCTGCTGGGTAAATTGCCTGTGCAGAGGGGATTTTTGACGCGTTTTCCAACGGTTCAATAAATTCAGGATGGTTTATCACAGGTGGCTCGCCAGCCTCGATTTTTCCACTGACCATGCGCCATGTGCCAACCGGCAATTTTCCCAACCAATAATCCAAAAATTTAGAATTAAAAAATTGAATAACCACTGGGTTTCCCATTTTATCTGCGCACAAAATACGCATTGCGCGTGCGCGTTTCATCCATGGAGCTGCCTTGGGCTTTTTATACGATTTTATTAACAACGGAATTGTAATTATCGCCCCTGCATCCACCCCAGCAACAGAATCTGTGATATCACGATTACGGACATAGGCAGGTTTATGCAATAAAAAATCCAACACGCGTCGCCCGCCCAAAATATCATTAAATCGTTCAGCCATAACCGGCCCAACGCCCTTGATAAATTGCAGGTCTGTATTCAAAAAATCTGCGATTTCCTGTCTCATACTAATAAAATTACAGAAAATCCAAATTTTTAGCAAGGGGAAAACAATATATAAATGTTTATTTGCATTTTGATTTATAAATTGTTATGCTATGCTTTACCGTTATGAGAAAAAAGGGGAAATAATGTCTGCCCAGACAAAACGAATTTTTAAGAAAATTATTAGTTATGCTGGTATATTTTTCTTTATATTGGCGGCCGGGATGTTATGGTGGCAACTGCGTAATTACAGTTTTAGTGATATTTTGAATGCTATTTTTTCAATTCCAAAACGCAATTTGATTGCGGCATGCGTTGCATGTTTTGCCGGGTATTTGGCATTGGCATTATATGATTTTTTGGCATTAAATTACGTTGGTGGCCGCGTCACATGGTGGAAATGGATGTTGGCGGGCATGTTGGGATTCGCAATCAGTAATAATGCCGGTCATGCGGTGGTGTCTGGTGGCGCAATTCGTTATCGTTTATACACCCGTTGGCGTATAACAGGCGGCGATATATTAAAAATGCTGACATTTTCTGGTTTTACATACTTTCTGGGCTGTACCGCAATCGTTATAATGGGGTATTTTTTAATTCCAGACGATATATTAAACCAGTCATCCAATATTGGTCTGGGTGCATTATTTATATTCTGTCTGGGTGCATTATTGGCGTATTTTGGCATGACGGTATTTTTTCATGATAAACAAATAAAAATAGGTCAAATTATATTCCGTATTCCACAAACAAAAACGGCTATTTTGCAAACAGTTTTGGGCATCACAGACAGTGTTTTGGCTGGTATGGTATTATATTTTTGTTTGATTCCATTTTGGCACATATCATTTGGTACATATATTGGATTATTCGTTATCGCCCAAACAACCGGTGTTTTCAGCCAGGTTCCTGGCGGAATAGGGGTGTTTGAAACTGTGTTTTTATTGGCATTACCTGATTCAGTGGACAAGGCAACTGTATTTGGCGCATTATTGGCATATCGTATAATTTACTATGTTTTGCCATTATTGGGTGTCGGCAGTTTATTTATCATTTACGAGCGTTGGTTGCGCGCCCGTATGAAACGTTGGCTGGCCGAGGCTCACGATAAACGCGTTGTCGTTGTCGAGAAAATAAAACACGTCACCAAATCTGTCAAAGATAATGTTTCAAATAAAATTCCACATAAAAAGACAGAAAAATAAACACTATACTTGATTTTTGTCAAATTTTATGTTAGATTGTGTTCTGAAAGACATAAATCGAGGATTAAAAATGTCAAAATATGATACGCAATCATTTTGTATGGATTTAATATCTCAACAATGTACCAGCCCATGGTTTTGGCGTATGGTTGATTTGGCCCGGGGCAATTTGAACCATTACACCGGCCCCCGTACCGAAGATGATTTTTTCAAAAGGACAACACGACAATTTTATTCGGAAAACAGTAAACGTTTGGATTACATTTCTTGGAAAATGTATAAAAATATCAATACCGAAAGTGTCCAATTCATGCTGTCATGGGTTTTTGTGTTTGCGCCATTGATTTTGCGTTATGAACAATTACCTAGTGTTTTTTCTGGCACAAAACTGACAGAAATTAAATGTTATAATTTATTACTGAATAAATTATACATATTTACCAATCCAAAATTAAAATACGATATTTTAACCAAGATGATAAATAACATTGAACGTCGTTGTAATTTGGCAAATCCTGATGTTGTTGCAACATACTCTGTTGCCAGAAATTTTCGTGCAAATTGTGATTGGGCATGCGTATCAAATGATTCTGCAATTCAAGAATCCAGAATCCAAGATTTAGATTACTGTATGAAAAATACAAATCGTGCCACTAACAAATTAAAATATGCAAAAACAATAATAAGTATTTTAACTAAACGTCTTGAAAATGTAATCAAGACTGGTGGTTATAATACAGAATCTGCAATCATCAAAACATGTCGTGATGCATATAAATATGCCGCAGGTGCCAGTGCGACAAACCAAGATTTTGTTGAGTGGGTATGGGATGTATTTGACTATAAAAAAATTATAAACATGAAAAATTGTATGAACCACAGAACCAGCCTGAGATAAACAAGACAGATAAAAAAAAGAGGCTTTTGCCTCTTTTTTTATGCGACTTTTGAATATTTTTGTTTATATGCCTCTGCAAAATCGATTTGCATAACTTGTGCCTTGGATGTTCCGTCTTTGTAATTTTCCAAGAATTTATTACGCATAAATTTCGCAGACAGTGCAAATTGATGTGATTTCCAATGTGATTCCAACATATCCCAAAACGCCATCAATTCCAGGTATTTATCAGGATTTGCATCTTTCAAATTGGATATATCATTATCCACAGAATTCTTTTGCGTTGTCAAAGAATCAATATTATTTAATGTTTGTGTGTATTCTTGCAATAAATCTTGTTTCTTTTGCAATTCTGCCAACCAACGTTTGTCATTTTTAATTTGTTTTCTTAAATTATCCATGACATTTGGTAATACAGGTGTTCCAGAATTTTGCAATTCTTCCAATTTTGCCAATGCTTCTTCCAGACTTTCTTCTCTATCTGCCTTTTGTTTCAATGCTCTGGAAACAGACTTTTCTAATTTAGATTTATCGCCATATTTGTTAACCTGTGCCTCCAACGTAGGTAATTTAGCCTGATTTGCAGCAATTTCTGTATCAAAATTTTGGCTTAAATTATCCAAATCTGCTGACGACACATTCTTTTCCCATTGTGCATGTGCCTTGTTGATTCTTTTCATATTGCCGTTAAATTTGGTGCGTTTGTTAAATACACCATTGCGAATTGCGGCAATTCCACGACCCACACCCAACAAAGCCGTTTTTGCGGTCCAATCCATAAATTTAGTTGTGGCTTGAACTACTTCATATTTTTTATTCCAAGACAAATCTTTATTTCCAACCAATGAAAATTCGCCTTTGCCCAGTGCGGTCATTGTACGACTGTGGAAAACGCCGTATTTCATAGTTGATAAAATTTCCATAGATGTTTTGGCGGCCTCTATATCATCGTCTTTACCGGAATGTATTGCCTCGACAATCATCTGTGATACAATTGCGCGCATTTGTCTGGAATTATGCAAAGCACCTTCAAATGCCTTGGGCATTTTTTTGGAATATGTTTCCATTTTTTTAACAAACCATTCAAACTGCTTTTTTGCGTTTGGGGATGCTTCCAGTACTTTGGCTATAATTGCATCTTTGTTATCCAAAATACCTTTGATACCGTCGATTGGATTGATTGGTTTTTTATCTTTTGTTTTTACTTTGCAAATTGCCTCAATCACTATTCTGGAATAAGGACTGAAAAATCTGCGTGTGCCACGCAAAGTCAGTATGCGTCCCCATGAATCCAAATTGTTTTCTTCAAATTTGTTTAATGAATCGCTGACCTTTTGACCAAACTTTTTCTCATCCTCATATACAGGTGGTACAAAATCATCACTTTTTGGATCGTCATAGGCGGTTTTTTCTAAACCTTTATCAACCTTGCCACTAATTGTTCCGGCAGAGTCATATTTTTTGAATTCATCGCGGAATTTAGAATTTACGGTTAATTGTTTAACCAAATGTGGCAACATAACCTTGAATCCAGGGTTATAATGCGCAACAAACCAATCTTCTGTTTTATATGGCAAACCAAATTTATCAAATTGATAATTTTGCGCCGCAGAACCATCTGGGAATATACTGGCAGAATATGAACGAACAAAATCCAATACTTCCAGTATTTGTTTTCTGGTTTTGGGGTCGTTTTTGTATTTTCCATCTTTGATATTCTTTTTGAATTTATCAAAGTCAAATTTACCGTCATCAAACAAACGTGCAATATATGGATATTCTTCAATAGCCTTGGTTAAATGTTGTTTGTTTTTATCGGTTAAAATTTTATCAGCAAAATCATCCAGTTGTTCTTTGACCCCTGGGATTGGTTCAGGGTGGTTGAACAATAATTTATCACCGAATACTTTATCAAATATTTGTTCTTTGACTTTTTTATTCAAATCCTTGGTGTTTTCGGACATGTTTTCGAACACCGCCAAAAACGCCTTGTATGCAGTTTCGTATGATTTATCATCCAACACTATATCGGCATTCAGTTCTTTTTCCCAATTTTTCATATTGCCGATAAAGTCTTTATTTTTGACATAGGTGTCGAAACGCTTTTTGACATCAGGCGTCATCTGTTCCAAATGGAACTTTTTAACCAATTTTTCAACATATTCTTTGTAATCAGTAATAACGTCTGCCATGATTGCCTCCTTTGGGTTTCAGGATGCGTTCTCTCCACCCACATCATATTATTATAACATCTTTTGACAAAATTTCAAGTGGTGACAGATTTTTTCCCTTCTTTATGAAAAGGGGGGTGGATGACGAATAATGCGAGTTATACAGGATAGTTTTGATAAAATTATGACAAAGTCGCAAGAGCGAAAAAAACACACCCCCGCACAAAAGGCGGGGGTCTATTTTTGGTGGAGCCACATGGGATACCCTCGGGCAAAGCCCTGCGGGGCATTCGTTGCAAATCGCCAGCACTTTGTTTGGCTCTTTG
>ODAI012947883.1_pt1 | contig 11038 bp, 8 predicted proteins | sample 1539321 | NCBI WGS metagenome assembly ODAI01 (sample SAMN02144231, study PRJEB22623) | gut metagenome | biome: sheep rumen | host: Ovis aries | place: New Zealand | reverse complement strand
TCGGCCTGGTCGTTGGCGCGCTTGTAATAGTCGGTACCGTACTCCTTGCCGATGAAGTAGTTCATGTACATCAGGAACTCCGGCGTGGCGCAGGCGCCGCTGAGCATGCTCGACACCATGAACACCATGTTGACGAAGCCGCCGCAGAACGACTTCAGGTTGGTGGGGGCGGTGCTGTTGCCGCCTATCGACTTCGTGCCGCCGATGAGCCAGGGGTACATGGTGATGGAGGCGCAGTAGTTGGCCAGCGACGTCTCGTCGTTCTTGTAGATGAAGTGGTGGGTCAGCTTGTCGATGTATTCGTCGGCGAGCTGCTTGCCATACATCTTCTTGATGCGGTCGGTGAGCAGGCGGCGGTTCAGACGGATGAAGTTCGACTTCGGCAGTTCGCCGATGAGCGTGGCAATGTTCTTGTGCTCCACGTTGGCATTGGCATCGTATTTGGAGCCCGTGGCGGCGTTGACCGAGTCGCAATACTCCGAGAGGAACTGCAGCTTGGCCAGCGTCTCGCGGTCTTCGGAGTGCTGCTGGCGGTAGAGCATGAACGACTTGGCCACCTTGTAGAAGCCCTCGCGCATGAGTGCTTCCTCCACCTGGTTCTGAATGTCTTCCACACGGATGTCGTCGTGCATGTCGAGATGGCTCAGGATCTTCGAGATGGTGCCCAGGTCGGCAGGACAATCAACACTCTCGAACGCCTTGACGATGGCATTCATGATCTTGTCTAACGAGAAACGGTCTTTCGAACCGTCGCGCTTGGTAATGGTAAAGTTCTTGATTTCCATTGCGATATATGTTATTTCCGTTCTTTCTCCGCATTCAGAAGTTTTCCGTTTTGGGAAACTTTTTCCTTTTCGGCATCGGAAAAGTTTTCCGTTTTGGAAAACCCTAATCGGCTACAAAGGTATAAAATATTCTTCATAACAGCACGGTTGCGTGTCTAAAAAATATATAAAAAAAACGCTATCACATTTCCTTGCGATGCAAAAGCGCCTTTCCCGCGATGCGAAAAGAGCCATCCTGTCGGGCAATTCGATTCAAGCTACGGCACAGTTTAATTTGTTTTTCCGCACAGTTTAATTTGTTTTACCGAACAATTTAATTTGTATTGCCGCGCAATCTAATTTATTTTGAAGTGCAAAGTAATTCTGTCGGCAACAAAAAGTCGCATCCCGGGCAGCCTGAAAAGGAAACTGGGGCTACAGAAAAAAGTGGCTCGGGCTACAGAAAGAAGCTGTCGAGACTACAGAAGAAGAATGAGTAATATAAAGAAGGAGGATGAATTATATAGATAAGTATACCATAATTAAATAAAGAAAGCTGTCATCGACAGGCTGTCCAACATTCAAATCAGCACGAAAATGAAACGCTGTGCGTCGGTCATGAAACAGAAACGAACCCTTCTGCTACAAGAGAGGAACAGGAGATTGAAGATTTTTAAGTAATTTTGCAACGTCGGACCAGCGCTATTTCACCACCACTCGCTTCGGCCGGCACACGACAGCAAAGGCGCACTCGCCTACCGACATCACGATTGTTCAACGCAAGCAGGAAATCACTATTCATAAACTCAATAGAAAATGAAAAAGACAATCTTGAAACAGGCTTTCGCGCTGACATGCGCGTCGCTCTTCGCCATGGAAGCAATGGCCGACGACGTGACGTTCAGCAGTTCCAACCTTCCCATCGTCATCATCCAGACCGAACAGGCCATCAACGCCGACGAGAAGGTGAAGGGAACGATGAAGATCATCAACAACGGCGAGGGTGCCACCAACCACATCGACGATGCTGCCAACGACTACGACGGCTACATCGGCATCAAATGGCGCGGCGAGAGCTCGCTCAACTTCAACCAGAAGAAGTACACCATCGAGACGCGCGACGCGCTCGACAACGACACGGCCGTGTCGCTGCTGGGCATGCCCGAAGAGGCCGACTGGGTGCTGCTGGCTCCCTACAACGACGTGTCGATGGTGCGCGACGTGTTCGCCTTCTATATGTGGAACCAGATGGGGCACTGGGGACCTCGCACGCAGATGTGCGAAGCTGTGGTGAACGGCGAGTACATGGGCGTCTACGCCCTTTGCGAGAGCATCAAGCGCGACAAGAACCGCGTCGACATCAGCAAGCTGAAGCCGGAGGACGTGTCGGGTCGCGACGTCACCGGCGGCTACATCGTGCGCATCGATGCCTTCGATGCCGACGACGTCACCTTCCAGTCGAAGGTGATGGGCATACAGCAACAATGGGGATGGGGCGGACAGCAGACTACGGAGGCTCCCATCACCTGGACCATCTACTACCCGAAGAAGAAAGACCTGCAACCCGAACAGCAGGCATACATCCAGAACTACGTCGACACGGCCGAACTGAGCATCCAAGGCCCCGACTTCGCCGATCCGGAGAAGGGTTACGCACAGTTCATCGATGTCACCTCGTTCGTCGACTACTTCATCCACACCGAAGTGAGCCTCAACGCCGACGGCTTCAAGCGCAGTGCCTACTACTATAAGGAAAAGGACAAGAAGGACGGCACGCGCGGCAAGCTGTTCGCCGGCCCCGTTTGGGACTTCAACCTGGCTTACGGCAACTGCAACTTCTGCAAGGCCAACAACGTCAAGTCGTGGGTCTACGAGGGCTGCGAGACCAACCCCACGCCGGTGATGTGGCGCCGTCTGCTGGAAGACGAGGCATTCCGCAACGCCGTCAGGTGCCGCTATCAGGAGCTCAGGCAGACCATCCTGAGCGAAGCATCGGTCAACCTGTTCCTCGACAGCTATGCCACCCTGCTCGACGAGGCTAAAGACCGCCAGCTGACGAAATACAAGGAGGTGCTGAAGTCGGACAACCCGTGGGGCGACTGGAGCAGTCCGACGAGCTTCTTCGCCGCCTACCGCGTGTCGTCGTATGCCGAGGAGATACAGATTGTGAAAGAGTGGTTCCGCCAGCGACTGCAGTTCCTCGACGAGAACCTGCCGGGCGACTGCAGCAGCGAGACGTCCGTGCGCAACCTTGACTACTTCGACGTAGGGTTCCAGTTCGACGGACAGACGGCCACCATCGAGTCGCCGAAGCCCATCACGCGCATCGACATCGTCAACGCCACGGGAGCGTGCCTTCGTTCGCAGGCCGTCAAGCAAGCAGACAAAGCCGTGATAGACCTCAGCCGATTGGGTCACGGCATGTTCATTATCGTTTGCTACGCGGCCGACGGCTCGATGATATCGCGCAGCGTGGCCAAGTGATCGCATCATTTCCTTGTTTTTGCGTCAAAAAAAACAAGGTTAATGGTAGAATATTCAGTTTTTTTGTGTAATTTTGTAGCGTAGAAAGGGGCAAGGAGACTATGTTCTGCTTCGCCCCTAACTATCAGTACACGCATGAAGAATATCAACCACTAACCTTGTTGCAACATGAGCAAGAACGAATCGGAATTCATAGAACCAGGTTGTCTGATTAAGATTGTAGCACTCGTTTTGGTTTTAATTGGCTTATTTACATGCGACGGAAAATTCGTTGCAGCTATTCTGACGGTCGGAGTAGTAGTATACATCGTTGGTGCCTGCGTTACCCAAAACAGCAAAAGAAGGGCGAAGAATAAAAGGAAAGAGGCCAAAGGCTCCAGGAATACTGCCCGTGAAAAGAAACCGGAGGAGATCAGGAGGGTGGTCGAAAGCGAGCCTAATGCTGAAGGGAAAGAAACGCCACAAAAGACCGACGACGGGACCAGCAAAAACACGACCGACAGCAACATGGTCAGCGACGACATGATGCTCATCGCGAAAAGCTCTTTCGACGATATGTGCTCACAACTGAAGGAAACCTACGACATGGTCATGGACATTTGCCGGGAGAAAGACTTCCAGAGCTACGTGTTAGTCATCAAGACAGGCAGCGACCAGGTTGACAACAGCGTGTCGATGTTCGGCAGCCTGAAATTCTTCATCATTCAAGACGTTCTCAGAAGCTACGAACGGCTGGGACATCCATACTACGAAGTGTATCCTCTGGGAGGAAAGAAGATGTGCAGCATCGACTACGACAGCGCTTGCGGACAGCTGCTCTATTGTATTGTGATGCAGATGATGAAGCTTGAGGACAACAAACAGCTGACATGGGAGGAAACAAAAGAGACGATAAAAGGACGGGACCCATACAATCAGAAACTTCGAGGCGCAGCCATTGAGGCCCTCAACTTATATGCCAACGCCGATGTCAAGGCCACTGCGAGCAACGGACTCGACGACTTTGGGCTCTGTATCATCCTGCACAATTACAACAAAGAGTATGAATATTCGTACCGAAAGAAGATGCTGCGCATCGCGACTGTCATCGCCAATGCCGACGGGGAAGTGACGAACAAAGAAAACAAATGGCTCGACAGCATCATGAACGTCGGCGCGCCCGAGACGGACCATGACGATGAACACGTTGTTGAGCATCCTGACAAGGAACTCAACAACCTGATAGGCCTGAGCAGGGTAAAGAGCGAAATCAACACCTTGTGCAACTTTGTCATCATGAAGAAGAAGCGGGAAGAGGAAGGGCTGAAATCGCCAAGAGTATCCTACCACTGCGTCTTCACCGGCAACCCAGGAACGGGAAAGACAACCGTGGCCCGACTCTTGGGCGGAATCTATAAAGACCTCGGCGTGCTGAAGAAAGGACATCTCGTTGAAACGGACCGCTCCGGATTGGTGGCCGAATATGTGGGACAGACAGCGGTGAAGACAAACAAGATCATAGACAGTGCTCTGGATGGCGTCTTGTTTATCGACGAGGCCTACACCTTGGCTGGTGGAGGTGTCAACGACTTCGGCCCCGAAGCCATTGCCACCCTTCTGAAACGAATGGAGGACGACCGCGATCGGTTGGTCGTCATCCTTGCGGGCTACAACAACGAAATCGAAGCCTTCATCAACTCGAATCCAGGTCTGCGCTCGCGCTTCAACCGCTACATTCACTTCGACGACTACACAGCGGAAGAGCTGGTCGAGATATTCAAGCTACAAGTGAAGAAAGGCGAGTACACCCTGTCCGACGACGCATCACAATATCTTCAGGAACGATTAACGGCCGTGGTGGCTGACAAGCCCAAGGATTTCGGAAATGCACGCTACGTGCGCAACCTCTTTGAAAAGGCAATCGAAGCACAAGCCAACCGGCTGGCTTCGAAAAAAGAGCTGACAAGAAAAGAGCTGACGCTTCTGACCATGGCCGACATTGCGCTTGGTGACCCCGTCAAGCCTGCCAACATGGAAAAGGTCTCACTCAATCATGATTCCTACCTCGAAGCGAAACGAAAGACCGGACATGGAGAAGATGGGGAAAAAGCTGTTCACGCCGACAAAAAAGAGATTTACGATATCGTGCAAAGCGTCTTTGAAGCGAAAATCTCCCGACTGGAGCCAGACCACGACAACAGCATCGAAGTGACCTACACCGTCTACGGTCTCGACGATATGGATGAGACCACGTTCGACATGGAAGTCAAGGAACGCGACTATGACTGGCTTTGGGATCGCGATGAAGAGGGTGAAGAGCTCGACGCCACATTTATCTGCGAAAACCGGATGGGACTGCACAAGCGTATCATCAGAGCCATACTCAAAAACATAGAAGAACAGAATGTCGACGACAGCATGGTAGGCGATGAAGACATTGATTATGCCGTGGAATTATGACTGGCGCGCCCCGTACCTCTCCGATGGGAGAAACGCTCGACGAAACGGCGGCAAACGTCTTTATCCGCTATTAATTTGAAATAAAAGTAAAAAAGATGCTTTATCGTTTTGGTGGATTGCGAGAAAAGCTGTATATTTGCGGAAAATATGCACGATACCATGGAACAGATCAAAGACTTTAGTGAAATATCGCAGCGCTTGCTGACACGCAAGCCGTGCAAAGTGGTGGCCGTAGAAGCCATCGACGACCATTCGCAAGAAGCCATCGAGCGCGCACGGCGCGAAGGATGGGCCGACATCAAGGTGGTTCATCTCGACACGCCCGAGGAATCGGCCCGCGAAGCCGTGCGCATGGTGCACCGCGGAGAGGCTCAGGTGGTGATGAAGGGCATCCTGAACACCGACGTGCTGCTGCGCGCCATCATCAACAAGGACAACCGCGAGGAGGGTCTGCTGCCCGTGGGCAATGTGCTCTCGCACGTCTCGGCGATGAAGATTCCCACCTATCACAAGCTGCTGTTCATGACCGACCCGGCCGTGATTCCCAATCCCACGCTCGAACAGCGCATTGCACAGATACGCTACAGCATACGCCTCTGCGCCGCCTACGGTATCGCTGAGCCGCGCATCGCCCTGGTGCACTGCACGGAGAAAGTGTCGCCGAAGTTCCCCATCACGCTCGACTATGAGAAACTGGTGGAGATGTGCCGCGCAGGAGAGTTCGGGAAAGCCATCATTGACGGTCCCACCGACCTGAAGTGCGCCGTCGACAAGGAATCGGCCGACATCAAAGGCATCAAGAGTCCGCTCGAGGGCAACGCCGACGTCATCATCATGCCCGACATTGAGGCCGGCAACGTGTTCTACAAGGCCATCACCGCCTTCACCGACACCAAGCTGGCAGTGGGACTACAGGGCACCAGCTGCCCGGTGACGCTCACCTCGCGCAGCGACTCGGCCGAGACGAAGTACAACAGTCTCGCTATGGCCTGCCTGCAGGTGGAGTGAACGGAAGAGAAGAAACAACTAAAAATCCTTACATATCTATGAAAATCTTAGCTATCAATCCCGGAATGGTTTCCACAAAGGTGGGTGTCTTCAACAACGAAGACCTGGAATGGCACTCCACCCTGAACCATCCCTATGAGGAATTGTGTCAATACCCCTTTATCATGGATGAGTTCGACTACCGCAAGAAGAAGCTCGTCGAGGCCCTCGAGAAAGACGGCTACAAGATGCAGGACTTCAATGTGGTGGTGGGACGCGGCGGACTGGTGAAGCCCATCGAGAGCGGCGTCTACGAACTGAACGACAAAGTGATCGAGGACACCATGCACCCTCGACTCCATCATGCCTGCAACCTGGGGTCGCTCATCGCGCTCAGCATTGCCAAGGAGATTCCCGGCTGCCGCGCTTTTACGGTGGATCCCGGCGTGGTTGACGAGCTCGACGACGTAGCCCGCATCACGGGTCTGCCCGAACTGCCCCACCAGACCATCTGGCACGCCCTGAACCAGCGCGAGATTGCCAAGCGCTACTGCCGCGAGCACGGCGTGAAATACGAGGAACAGGACCTCATCGTGTGCCACATGGGAAGCGGCATGTCGTTCGGACTGCACAAGCACGGGCGCACCGTGGAGTGCAACGACGCACTGAGCGGCGACGGTCCTTTCAGCGTGTCGCGTGCCGGCATGCTGCCCTCGGTGCAGTTGGTGAAGCTCTGCTACAGCGGGAAATATACGGAGAAGGAAATGCTGCGCAAACTCAACGGCCACAGCGGTCTCACCGCACATCTAGGAACGAACGACTGCATAGAAGTGGAGCGTCGCATTGCGGCTGGCGACAAGCACGCCAAGCTGGTCTTCGACGCGATGATCTACCAGACGGCACGTTACCTCGGATCGCTGGCTCCGGTCAACTGCGGCAAGATTGATGCCATCTTGCTCACAGGAGCGATTGCCCACAGCAAGTATGTCACCGACGAACTGCGCCGCCGACTGGAGTATCTGGCTCCTGTCTTCGTCTATCCGGGCGAGGACGAGCTGACAGCTCTCGCTCATAACGCATACCGCGCCATGACCGGTCAGCAGGAAATCAAAGAATATAAATAAGGAAAAGGCAATACCGACCCTACTTCGTGCGGTATTTCTTGATGACGCCATACGCATCGTAAAGACCTAACTCGCCTGCCTTGCTGAGGTCTTCGATACCCTTTTCGAGCTGGCCGCTATTGATGAAGGCCAGCCCACGGTTATAGTAGGCTTCAGCTAAGCGCGGCTCCATATCGAGGGCACGCGTATAGTCGTCGATGGCTTTCTTGTATTCTTTACGCGCCGCATAGACATTGGCTCGGTCGTAGAGAATATAGGGATTGTGGGGATTGAGCTGGGCTGCCTTGGCGAAGTCGTCAAGGGTGCCCAGTGATTTCAGTTTGCTTTCGATACCTTGCGATTGGGCGAACTCGTTGATGAGCGACTGGCAAACGGCTCGCTGCCAATAGGCCATGGCCAGCGTGCTGTCTTGTTGCACGTAGGCCGTGAGGTCGTTGATAGCAGCATCGAAATTCTGCGTCACGGCATAGGCTATGGCGCGCTGAACGAGCAGTCCCTTCTCGCGGTTCAGGTTTTTGATGGCGTCGATAGCCACCGACAGGGTGTCGATAAGCGAGAAATAAGCTTTGGTCTCACCCTCCGACAGCGTCTTGGGATTGCACGTGATGTTGATGCGATGACGGGGAGCGGCGGTCTGGTTGAAATGTTCCACCTCGCTGTCGAAAGCCGTATAGGAACTCACGTCGGCATCGTTCTTTCGATAAGAGAGGACATACATCGGCATGAACTCATCGCCCACCTTCCTGTTCTGCACGCGGCCGCGATAAGCACTGCTGTACTCGTGTTCCACCTCCTGCTCATCGGCTTCGACCAACTGGTTGTATTTATCGAGGTCGATGTCGCTCATCTTGCGGACTTCCTTCTTTTTCTTGCTGCTCCAACGCTGCTGTCGGCCCAGGTGTTTGTCCATCTGCGCCTTGAAAATGCGGAATTCGTCCATCTCAGCCTTCGCCGTCATGCCCAGCCGACGGTAGCAGTTGGCTCTGTAGTGCAGTCCGGTCCAGAAGTTCGGGAACTGCTCGATGACGGTCGAATAGTCGCTGATAGCGCCGTAGAGGTCGCCGGTGCGGTCGCGCAAGAGTGCACGGTTGAAGATGGCCATAAAGTTATTGGGCTCGCGCTGGATGATGAAATCGAAGTCGTCGATGGCCCTGTTGTCGTCGCCCACCTGCACTCGCAGCTGCCCGCGGTTGTAATGTGCGAGGAAATTGTTGGGATCCAGCTCAATGGCCTTGTCATAGTCGGCCATCGCACCGCGCAGGTTGTTGATGTTGTAGCGTGCTAATGCTCGGTTCACATAGTTGTTGGCCACGGTGGGTTTCAGATGGATAGCGCGGCTGAGCTGCTGGTCGGCATCCTTCCATTTGCGTTTTGTCAGACTCATCATGGCGCGCACTGTCCATGCCTCACCATCGTAAGGATCCAGCTCGAGCGACTTGTCGAGATACTTCGCACCGGCCACCGTATCTTTCTGCTGCAGACAGACCTCGCACTTCAGCTGATACACTTTGGCATTCTTGCTCCACCTGACCATCATCGAATCAAGTTCAAAGTTGGCCTTGTCGTAATCCTTGTAGTTGATGCGGCACAGAGCACGGTTGAACCACAGGCCCTGGCTGGTAGGATCTTGCACGATAGCCTTGTCGTAGTCGGCCGCAGCCTCCTCGAACTTCTTCTGCCGGATGCGACAGATGCCGCGCAGGTCATAGAGTCCGGCGATGTATGGGTTCAGGCTGATGGCTTCCGTACAATCATTCTCTGCCCCGACATAGTCGTCGAGGTTGTATTTCGCGATGGCGCGGAAGTACCAGGGTTCATAAAGATAGGGCTTGGCTGTGATGGCTTGGTTGAAATACTGCATGGAAAGGACATAGTCCTCGTAATAAAGGGCACTGCGACCAGCCATCAGCACGCGGTCGATATTGTATTGTGCCGACAAACGAAAACAGGAAAGCAAGAAAAAAGCGAGCAAGACGAGTCGCGGAAGAAGGGAGCATCTGCTCTTCTTCGCACCCGACACATTCTTGCAGAAGACCGTTCTATCCATGTTCGGCTACAGTCTTTTTCCTTTTTTCTTCCTTTCCTGCGTATGTTGTTCTTACCTGCGCACCGCTTTGGTACGGTATGAGCAGCGATACTTGCCCAGCGTGAGCGACTTCAGCTTGTTCTTGATGAGCTGCCGGCGCAAAGGTGAGATACGGTCGATGAAGAGATGAGCGTCGAGATGGTCGAATTCATGCTGCATGACACGTGCCAGATAGCCTTCGATCCACTCGTCGTGCTCAACACGGTCGATGTCTTCGTATTTCACGCGGATGCGGGTCGGGCGTGTCACTTTCTCATGGATGCCGGGCAACGAGAGGCATCCCTCCTCCATTGTGTCGGTGTGTTCCTCGTCGCGCTCGATGATATGCGGGTTGATGTAGGCCTTACGGAAGCCTTTGTATTCGGGCATGTCTTCAGAAAGCACGTCAAGGTCGATGACCACCACGCGGATGTTGAGCCCCACCTGTGGTGCTGCCAGCCCGATTCCTTCAGAAGCGTCGAGCGTCTCGAACATATTATTGACGAGCTGCGACAACTCGGGATAGTCCTTTGGAATGTCCTGCGACTCCTTTCGCAGCACACCCTGTCCATATATATAAATAGGTAGAATCATTTCTGGAAATAAAAGTGTTTCATATACAAGTGGTCTGTCACCTGGCAGTTGTAAAAAACGAGCGCTTCTGTGAGCGCCACACTACCGAGGCGACTCACGTTACAGCCCATGCCGCCGGCTTTCCAAATAGCTCTGCAGGATAATGGTGGCGCTGATTTCATCGACGAGAGCCTTGTCTTGCCTTGCTTTCTTGCGCAGGCCGCCTGCCAACATGGCCTGATGGGCCAGTACCGACGTGTAACGCTCGTCAACATACTCGATAGGCACGTCGGGCTCCGCTTTTTTCCACCGCGCCACAAACTGCTCCACGCGTTGAAGGTTCTCGCTCGGCATGCCATTAGGTTGCATGGGGCGGCCGATGATGACGCGTTCCACGTTCTCGCTGGCGATGTAACGCTTCAGGAAGTCGAACAGCTCAGACGTAGAAACAGTCGCCAACCCATTGGCAATAATCTGCAACGGGTCGGTGACTGCTATACCTGTACGTTTCTTTCCGTAATCTATCGATAGAATGCGTGCCACAGCTGATTACTGCTGGTTAAACAGCAGCCATGCATCAGCATATTCGCCAGCACGGAAGT